>JAANMW010000461.1_pt1 | contig 47344 bp, 28 predicted proteins | sample 7279671 | NCBI WGS metagenome assembly JAANMW01 (sample SAMN14094541, study PRJNA606508) | bioreactor metagenome | isolation source: A lab-scale SPAN reactor treating ammonium-rich wastewater day 247 | place: Ireland: Galway | collected 2017-09-19 | reverse complement strand
CGCGCGGCGCACGACCCAATGGACGCTGTTCCCGCCATCGCCGGAGGCATAACCACGCCCCACCGCATAGAGATGGCCTTGCTCATCCAAGCCCAAACCGTGGGCCTGCGAGCCGAAGGCGCGTCCCAAATCCTGCAACCGAAATTCATCCACGGTCTGCCACTGGATTGTCCCCGTGCCATCCGCGACGCCCTGGCGCACCAGCCAATGCTCACCCGTGTTGGTGTTCCCATTCCAACCCGAACCGGCCACGAACAATCCGCTGGGCGTGCTCAGGATCGCCGCTGCCGTGGCGCTGAAGCCGTGGGTAAAGTCATCCGTCGTGGACCACGTCCTGCCGCCATCGCGGCTGGTCCGCACCAGCCAGCGCGTGCGCGGATGAGTTGCACCTGGGATGGCCGCTTCGTCACCGTAACCGGCCACGTAAATCCGGCCTTCTGCGTCCACGGTGAGCGCCTGCGCAATCGCTCGCTGGTTTCCGGGCAAGGCAAAGTCATCCACCGTGGACCAAGTCGTGCCGTTCGCACTGCTCTTGCGCACGATCCAGCGGTATTGGCCCTGATCATCGGCCAGATAACCCGCTGCATAAACATGCCCCGCAGTGTCCGCGCCCAGGCTGCGGAACTGGACCAAGCCTGAATGGCTGGCCACGAGTTCCTCGACGATCTTCCACGTTGCGCCGCCGTCAGTGCGCCGGCGGATTTGGGCGCTCATGCGGCCTTCGTCATCGGAGGTGGAGATGGCGGTGTAGAGATTGCCAGCGGCATCCTTGGCCAAGGCGTCCACGGTGGCCGGCGGAGGACATATAAAACTCGCCACCGTTTGCCAGGCCGGTGGCGCATGGGCGGCGTCGTTGGCTCTTGCCGAAACCCAGAACGCGCCGAGGGCGAGGGTGAAAACGGTGAGTCGGATAATTGGTTTCATGACGGCAATCCAGGGTGAAAGAGTTGAACTTGATTTGCTCACAGCGCCTTGATTCATAGGCGTGTTTTGCACGAAGAGTCGTTGGCGGTTTCGGTACGATTCTGGTTTCCGTAACCTGGGATGGAATTGGCGTATTCCAGTTCACGGTGCCGGCAGTTTCCGGATGCAACCGAGCCACCAGTCCAGTTCCGCGTCGTAGCACTCGCCGGCGAGGTAGAGGCTTGCGTGGTCATCCAGCGTCATGCCGTAGAAGGATGCGCCTGGAGACAGGTCGTAGTCGTCCCAGGTGTCGGAATTTCCGTTCACGCTGGCACGCACCACGGAATCGTCCAGGTACGACAGGCCGCAGCGGCCATGCACATAAACGCGCCCGGTGCTGTCCACCGCTACTTTGAATGCGGTGCTGCTGCATGGAATCTGATCGACGATCTCGACGGTGGATTCGCCGGGACCCAGGCGCCAGGTGGTCCAACGAGTCTCGACTTGCTTGCGCGACAGGCTGACCTGCACTTGCCCTGCGCTGTAAACTTCTCCACCGGGTCCGACCGCTAAATTCTTTATGCCCATACCCACTGGCCACCGGGTATCACCGGAGTACGTGGCCATGGTTTGCCAGGTGCCCAATGCGCCACTCTGCACACTGCGGCGCAGGACGACCCGATCGCCGGATTTGGTGCCCACAGTGCCGCGCACCCACACTTCCGAAGGTGCCAAGGGATCGTTCGATGGTCGGATGGCCAGAGCGGTGTCGAAGGAACCGTAATTCGAGTCCACGGTGAACTCGTCCACCACGGACCAATTGAGGCCGCCGCCAGCGGTGGGAGTGCCCCGGGCGACCATCCAACGGGCGAGTGTGGTCCGGCCGCTGGTCACAGGGCGGTAGCCCGCCACGAACACGTTGCCAGCGGCATCGGCCGTGAGCGTTTCGGTGCGCAGCCGGTAGCCGCTGGGCAGGACGCTGTTGAAGGTCGTGACGCGTTGCAGGTTCGCGCCCTGATCCGGCGCCGCGGAACGCCAGATCTCGCCACCCGTGCCGCCTCCCGACCCGCTCGTCACGACATACAAATTCCCGCCGCCATCTACCGCGGCGTTGATGAACGTGCCGTTGCTGTCGGCGACGATGGACGCTGTGTCCCAAGTGACCCCGCGGTCCAGGCTGCGAAGCACGACCTCGTAGGCCGGGTCGTCGTTCTCAATCACGAACCCCACGGCGTAAACTTCGCCGCCAGGGGCGCCGGCGATGTCCCAAAAGCCGGTGTAAACACTAGGATCGGGGTCGAGGAACACGGTGTAGGGATCGGTCGCGTGGAGGTTGACGAACGGCGCCAGGCACAGCGCCGCAGTGCAGGCGAAGGAGGCCAGTGATTTCGGAATGAGGGTTTTCATCGGCATTTCTCGGTTTGATACTGCGTTAGTTTGTTCTCTTCGGCATGGCGGGCCTGATTCCGTCACCCGGACGGCCCACTGCACCTGAGGAGGAAGCGTTGGGATCTGAAAATTCTTACAAAGAATCTACAAAGAGATTTTCGGGGAGCTACAGCCGGGTAGTGGCCGTAGCGCCGGTTTGCCAACCGGCGAGTGGCGGGCTGACCGGCGGCCGGACGAGCCGACTGGCAAGTCGGCGTTACCGACTGACGGTTCACAGAGAGCTTTGACTTCCAGGAACCGACGCGCATTGGGGACCCTGAACCGTAGCGGCGTCTCGACAGAGCGCCGCATACTGGCTCGTGTCGGAATGGCGGTGGTCGGCCGAGCCGCCGCTCTGTCGAGATTCACGGCGAGCTTCAACGGTTTCTGCGATGGTGAACCGCAAGGTTGTAACGCCGGTTTGCCAACCGGCGAGTGGCGGGCTGACCGGCGGCCGGACGAGCCGACTGGAAAGTCGGCGTTACGGGGTTGTGAGGTTGTGAGTCGCCGGGCATTTTTCGCTTGCCCTCGTGTGCTGTGTGAAATCTGCTCTGGGCCGTCAATCGGAAATGATAAAACCCGCATCACCAACCAAGAGCCGGCCCGCCGCATTGTGGGTGGCGCTGATTCCGGTCGTGGCATTGATCGTGATGATCCGGGAAAGCCTGGTGCGGTTCGAGGGCACGGCGCATTTGCCCTTGTTGCTGGCGGCGGCCATCGCCGCGCTGGTGGGTTGGCGTCTCGGCCATCGGTGGACGGACATTGAGCGGGGCATCATTGAAGGGATCGCAATCGGCCTGAAAGCAATCCTGATCCTGATGGTAATCGGGATGTTGATCGGCACGTGGATTGCCGGCGGCATCGTGCCGATTCTGATTTATCATGGGCTTAACCTGCTGAGTCCCTCGTTCTTCCTCGTCGCGGCGTGTTTGATCTGCGCGATTGTTTCGATTTCCACCGGCAGTTCGTGGACGACCGCGGGTACGGTGGGCATTGCGTTAATCGGCGTGGGGCAGGGTTTGGGTATGCCGTTGCCGATGGTGGCGGGGGCCATCGTGTCGGGCGCGTATTTCGGTGACAAATTATCGCCGCTCTCGGACACCACGAATCTCGCGCCGGCGGTGGCGGGCTCGGAGTTATTCGAGCACGTGCGCTACATGATGTTTACCACGGTGCCATCGCTGGGCATTGCGCTGATCATCTATGCCGTGCTCGGCTGGTCGTCCGCAGGCCACAGTGGAGTGAGCGAGGAAAGTGTGACCCTCATCCGGGAGACGTTGAGCGGGCATTTCAAGCTGCATCCGGTGCTGTTGCTGCCGCCATTGCTGGTGATTCTGATGGTGGTCTTCCGATTGCCGGCGTTGCCGTCATTGCTGGGGGGCGTGTTGCTAGGGGGACTGCTGGCGGCTTTCGTGCAAGGTGCGGGATTCAAGGAGGTGCTGGCAGCAGTGCAAACCGGCTTTGTGGCGAAGACCGGCGTGGCGAGTGTGGATGAACTGCTTTCGCGTGGCGGGTTGGAAAGCATGATGCCCACGGTGTCATTGATCCTCTGCGCGCTGACGTTTGGCGGCGTGATGGAGCGGACAGGTTTGCTGGCGGTACTGGCGGGAGGAATCCTGCGCCTCGCCCGCGGCGTGGGCGGATTGGTGAGCGCCACGGTGGTGACGTGTCTGGGCATGAACGTGCTGGCGCCGGATCAGTATCTTTCCATCATCGTGCCGGGCCGGATGTATCGGGAGGCTTACGCGCGACAGGGGCTGCATCCCAAGGTGCTGTCGCGCACGCTGGAGGATGCGGGCACGCTAAGTTCACCGTTGGTACCGTGGAACACCTGCGGTGCGTTCATGAGCACGACCCTGGGCGTTTCCGCGCTGGCGTACCTGCCTTATGCGTTTTTCAATCTCTTGAATCCGGTGATTGCCATCGCGATGGCGTATGCCGGTTGGAAGATTGCCCGGCTGGGAGAGAAGCCGGGTGCGGAGTGATTGCGCCACCGAACCTGACGCAGCGCGCAGTCAAACAATGCTTTGACATTGGCTTAAATCGGTCTAAAAAACTCCGCCATGCAATCAACCTCAGAAGGCGTTTCTGCATCGTCCGCACGCGGGCAATGGGGCTCCAAATTGGGCTTCATTCTGGCCGCCGCCGGCTCGGCGGTGGGCTTGGGCAACATCTGGCGGTTTCCTTACATGACGGGTGAAAACGGCGGGGCGGCGTTTGTGGTGGTGTATCTGGTCTGCGTGGCGTTCATCGGTCTGCCGTTGATGTTCAATGAACTCGCGCTGGGCCGGCGCGGTGGCAAGGATGTCATCGGTGCGTTTCGCGCGACCAAGCCGGGCACGCCGTTCATCATCACGGGCATTTGCTGTCTGGCGTGCTGTTTCTTTGTCTTGAGTTATTACGGGGTCATTGCCGGCTGGACGGTGGGTTATGCCATCGCCTCGCTGCTGCACAAGAAGATGGTGTTCGAGGAATTTGCGGCGCGGCCCGAATTCGTTTTGCCGCTCTTTGGGCTGTTCATCCTGCTGACGATTCTCATCGTCCAAGGCGGCGTGGAGAAGGGGATCGAGCGCTGGGCGAAAGTGCTGATGCCCGTGCTGATTGTGTTGTGCGGGGTGGTCATCATCCGCAGCGTCACGCTCGAAGGCGCGTCGGCGGGCATCAAATACTATTTGCATCCGGATTTCAGCAAGATCAACGGCGACGTGGTGATGAAGGCGTTGGGGCAGGCGTTTTTCTCTTTGAGCGTCGGCTGGGGATTAATGATTACTTACGGCTCCTACATGTCCAAGCGGCAGGACATTGTCACGGGCGGAATCTGGGTGGCGGGCATGGATACGTTTGTGGCGTTGATTGGTGGTTTCATGGTGTTCCCGGCGGTGTTCGCGTTTGGCCTCGCACCGGATGCCGGAACGGCGCTGACGTTCAAGACGCTGCCCGCGGTGTTTGACAAGATGCCAGCCGGACAACTGGTCGGCTGCGCGTTCTTTCTGCTGCTGGGGATCGCGGCCCTGACCTCCACCATCTCGATGTTGGAAGTGCCGGTGGCGTGGCTGGTGGACGAAAAGAAATGGACGCGCAAGAAGTCCGCCTGGCTGGTGGGCGGGGCGGCATTCGTGGTGGGCATCCCCTCGGCGCTGTCCGTTGGCGGTGTCGAATGGCTGACCAAGATTCACTTTGCCGGCAAGACAGGTTTCCTCGACATCATGGATCAAATCTTCGGCACGGCCATCATCCTGTTGATCTGTCTGCTGGCCAGTGTGTATGTCGGCTGGTCGTGGGGGCCAAAACATGCGGTGGACGAAATGTCTGCGAGCAACTCGTGGTTTGCCCGACCGCTGGTGGGCAGTATCTCGCCCGCTACAGTATGGGTGTTGTTCATTCGTTTTATCTGCCCCATCGTGGTTACCGTGATGCTGCTGAACATGTTTGGCGTGAAGTTCTTTTGAATCCCCAACAACCGACCCGAACCTTGGGGATTCGATAGAGCCAACTCATCCGCTCCAACGACGGGTGTTGCGTGTTGTGCGGATGGACCGAAAGTCCCAGCCGTAAACCGAATTCCAATTTGACCCCGCAGCCCCTCTCTCCTACCGTTCGGTAGGTTCATGTCGAAATCCAGCCCCAATGGCGAAACCCGTCAGGAGATTTTGCGCGCCGCACTCAAGCGGTTTGCGCACTCCGGCTACGCGGCCACATCCGTCCAGCACATCGTCGAGGACGCGCGGGTATCCAAGCCGACGCTGTATTATTACTTCCCGGACAAGGCGGGCCTGTTCCAGGCACTGGTGAGCGAGGCGCACGACGAACGATACCGGTTGATGCGCGAAGCGGCGGATCGCGCCGAAAATATCCGCGTCCAGTTGGTGGAGATCGTGAGTGCGTTGTTCCGTTACTTTCTCAAGAACCGGGAGTTGATGCGCATCTCGCTGGCCACAGCGTTTGCCGCCCCGGGCGAAGTGCCGTCCGGGTTGCGTTATCTCGACAAGTGCGAGCGCAATTTTGAATTCATCCACGGCTTGATGAAACGTGCGCGCGCCGCCGGGCATTTGGACCGCCGGTTTGAGAGCCGGGAGCTGGCGTTCGGTTTCTACGGCCAGATGAATCTGTATTTGATGGCGCACCTGACGATGCCCGGCTGCCGGTTGAACCGCCCGACGGCGGAACGGATTGTGAATCTCTTTTTGAGCGGCGCGGCCGCGAAGGACAGGAAGGCTTGATGCAAAAACGAATACGATTAAACCAGTTTGGACTCCTGGCAGCGGCCGGTGCGGTGCTGCTCCTGGGAGCGTGCAAACCCAAACCCGGCGCCGGCGGCGCCCCGGCCGGCGGCTTCGCCGTGCAAGTCGTCGCCGTTGAAGCGCGGCAACAACCCGTGACCGAAGCCTTGGGGCTGGTCGGCAGCATCGCCGCCAATGAAATCGTCGAGCTCAAAGCGGAAACCGAAGGCATCATCCAGGAAATCCTTTTCGACGAAGGGCAAAAGGTGGACAAGGGGCAATTGTTGATCCGGCTGGATGACACGAAACTGGCCGCCACCGTCGCCGAGGCGGAAAGCAGCTTCAAGTTGAGCCAGGCCAATTTCGAGCGCGCCAAGCAACTGGTTGAAGACCGGTTGATCTCCCGCCAGGAATTTGATCAGGCGTCCGCAACTTTTGACTTGAACCGGGCCACGCTGGAGTTGAAGCGGCGCCAGTTCAAGGACGCGCGAATCCATGCGCCCTTTGCCGGCATCACCGGTGCCCGGCGGGTCAGCCCCGGCCAGGTCATCGCGCGGGAAACGGTGCTCACGATGCTGGTGGATTTGGACCCGGTAAAGGTCGAGGTCAACGTGCCGGAGCGGTTTCTGCAACAAATCAAGGTTGGCCTGCCGTTGGAATTCTCCGTGGCTGCATTTGCGGGGGAGAAGTTTCGCGGGGAGGTTTATTTTGTTTCGCCGCAGATCAACGAAAATCTCCGCACGGCGCTGGTGAAGGCGCGGATTTCCAATCCGGACAACAAATTGCTCGGCGGAATGTTCGCCAGCTTGAATCTCACTTTGCAGGTTCGCGAAGCCGCCATCGTGATTCCCGAGCCGGCCATTATGAGCAGTGGCGACCGGTTTTCGGTATTCGTGGTGGACGCCGACGGCAACGCGCAGATCCGCCCGATCGAAGTCGGCATCCGTCTGGCGGGCAAGGCCGAAGTGATCAAGGGGTTGAATGCAGGAGAACAAGTCGTGGTCGAGGGGGTGCAAAAACTGCGGCCGGGCGCGCCGGTGAAACTGTCGCCGCCGGAGGAGGCGGCGCCGTATGCGGGTGGGTGAGTGAGTGAGTAAGCCGGTAAGTGGGTGGGCGAGGGAGTGCTGAGAATTCGTAAACCAAAACTGAAAAACGGAATCGCATGAAAATGGTCAAATATCATTGGCAGTTGGACGCTTACAAACTGGCAGTGGACGCCGCGATGGAGATTTTCGAGCAGTCGAAATCCTTTCCCAAAGAAGAGCGATACGCACTTACGGACCAGATTCGCCGCTCTTCGCGTTCCGTTTCTGCTCAAATCGCCGAGGCCTGGCGCAGGCGCAAGTACGAAGCGGTCTTTGTCAACAAGTTGAACGAATCCGAAGGCGAAGCCGCCGAAACGCAGGGCTGGCTGGAGTACGCGGTCAAATGTGACTACTTAAACCGCAACACCGGACGTCAGATTCACCGGGCCTACGACCGAATTCTCGGAAAGCTTGTAACGATGGGCAACAACCCCAAGCGCTGGCTTCTCGCCAAGAGTACCGATCTTTAACACCCACTCACTCACCCGCACACTCGCTCACCATGGTTTTGAGTCGCCTTTCCATCCAGCGCCCCGTCCTCGCCACGATGATGAATCTGGTGTTGGTACTGTTTGGCATCATCGCCTTGACGCGCCTGCCGGTGCGCGAACTGCCGGACATTGACCCGCCCATTGTCAGCGTGACCACGGTTTATGCCGGCGCCAATGCGCAGGTGGTTGAAACTGAAGTTACCGAGCGGCTGGAGGAACAGATTAACAATATTGAAGGCATCAAGACGCTGCGTAGTGAAAGCCGCGAAGGTGTCAGCGTCATCACCATCGAATTCGATCTCTCCCGCGATATTGACATCGCAGCGCAGGACGTGCGCGACCGGGTCTCCCGCGTGCGCGGCAATTTGCCCGAGGACATTTTCGAGCCAGTCATTGCCAAGCAGGATTCCGACGCGCAGCCCATCATCTGGAACGCGCTGAACAGCGACCGTTATTCGACGCTGGAACTGACCACCATGGCCGAGCGCCAGATCAAACCGCGATTGCAGGGGGTTTCCGGCGTTTCCTCGGTAATGATCGGCGGCGAAAAGCGGTTTGCCATGCGGCTCTGGTTGGAATCGGACAAGATGGCCGCACGGCAAGTCACGGTGCTGGACGTCGAACGCGCCCTGCGCGAGCAGAATATCGAATTGCCCAGTGGCCGCGTCGAAAACCTGGATCGCGAAATGACCATTCAGACCCGCGGGGAGATGCGCACGGCGGAGGAGTTCAACGATCTCGTGATCCGCGCGGAAGGCACTACGTTGGTGCGGCTGCGCGACATCGGACGGGCGGAGGAGGGCGCGGAGGATTATCGCACCATCGCCCGGGCGCGAGGCAAACCGTGCGTGTTCCTCGGCGTGGTCAAGCAGGCCAAGGCCAACACGGTTTCGGTCGCGCAGGGCATCCGCGCGGAGATTGAGGCCATTCAACCCACGCTGCCTGAAGGTTGTGATCTTTGGGTGGCTTACGACTCGAGCGTCTATGTCGAGCAAGCCATCACCGAGGTCTGGGAAACGCTCGGGATCGCCTTCGTGCTGGTGGTGCTGATTATATTCGTGTTCCTGCGGAATTTCCGCTCGACGATCATTCCCTCGGTGGCCATTCCCGTGTCGGTCATAGGCTCACTCGCGTTTCTCTACTTCATGGATTACTCGGTGAACATTCTCACCATGCTGGCCCTGGTGTTAAGCATCGGCATCGTGGTGGACGACGCCATTGTGGTGCTGGAAGCCATTTACCGACACGTGGAGGAAGGCATGTCTCCCATGAAGGCCGCCTTCAAAGCCATGGAGGAAATCAGCTTTGCCGTCATTGCCATCACGATTTCGCTGGTGGCGGTCTTCGCCCCGCTGGCGTTTCAAAAGGGCACCACCGGACGCTTGTTCATCGAGTTCGCGGTGGCGATGTGTGGGGCGGTGGTGATCTCGGCCTTTGTGGCGCTGACCCTTTCGCCCGCCATGGCGGCGCGCCTGTTGAAACCCGTGAAAGACCTGAAGCACGGGTCGCTGTTCAACTGGTTTGAACGCGGTTTCAGCCTGATTTCACGGCTCTACGGACATGGCCTGCGGTGGGCGTTGCATCACCGCATCTTCATGTTGATGGTGACGCTGGCAACCATTGGCATCATGTTTTTCGCGTATCGCGGACTGGAGCAGGATTTTCTGCCGCTCGAAGACAAGAGCCGCATGTTCTGCATCGTCTTCACGCCGAACGGTTCGACCAGCGAGTTTACCGACCGGCAGTTGCGGAAGGCGGAAGCCATCGTGGCGTCCGTGCCAGAAGTGGATTCCTACGGGGCAATGGTCGCGCCGGCGTTTGCCGGTCCGGGTCAGGCCAACATGGGCGTGATTTTTGTGCGATTCAAGGACAAGCGTGAACGCACGCGCTCTGTCCAGGAAATTGTCCACGGCCCCGGCGGCGTGGCGCAACGCTTCTTCATGGAAGTGGAGGGCGGCTTTGCGATTCCCAATCTGCCCAAGGCCATTGAAGTGACTTTTCGCGATTCGCCCTTCGAGTTGATCTTGCAGAATCAGGACCTCGACGTGCTCAACCAGGTTTCACAAAGTCTCGCCAACAAACTTCGGGCATTGTCGCATCAGGTCAACGGTCGCGAAGAGCCTTACTTGAAGAACGTGCGCGTGGGTTTCGAGGTGGACAAACCGGAGTTGCGCGTGAGTATCGAGCGCAGCCGCGCCGCGAGTCTGGGCGTGAGCATCCAGGATATTTCGCGCACGATGCAGATTCTCTTTGGCGGTCTGGACCTGAGCCGCATCAAAATGGACGGGAAGGAGTATTTCGTCATGGCGCAACTGGACCGGGAATCCCGGCTCACGCCGCAGGACTTGGACAAGGTGTTCGTGCGCAACAATCGGGGCGAACTCATCCAGTTGAGCAGCCTTGTCAATCGCGAACAGGGCGCCGCGCCCAATGCCATCAGCCACTATGGCCGCCTGCGGAGCGCCAGCATCAGTGCCTCGACCGGCGAGATTCCCATTGGCACGGTGGTGAAGGAAGTGGAGGAAATGCTGGCCACGGAACTGCCGCCGGGCACGCTTTACGCCTGGGGCGGCGACGCCAAGAGCCTGAACGAAACGAGCAACGAAGTGTGGTGGATGCTCATCCTGGGGATCATCATCATTTACATGACCCTGGCCGCGCAATTTGAGAGTTTCATTCATCCCATCACAGTGATGGTCGCGCTACCGCTGGCGGCGATTGGCGCGTTCGGGTTTCTGTGGCTGCTGGATTTCGGCGGGAAGATGGGGCTGTATCCGCCCATTCCGGCGATGAACATCAACCTGTTCAGCCTGGTGGGCCTGGTGTTGCTCATCGGTTTGGTCACCAAGAATTCCATTTTGCTCGTGGAGTTCGCCAATCAGCAAATCGCGCAAGGCTTGGGCGCCCACGAAGCGATGACGCGTGCCGGGTTGATCCGTCTGCGGCCGATTCTGATGACCACCTGCGCGACCATCGCCGGCGTGCTGCCCATTGCCATCGGGTTCGGTGCCGGCGCGGAAAGCCGTCGGCCCATGGGCATTGCGGTGGTGGGTGGTTTGCTGACCAGCACGTTTCTGACGTTGTTCATCGTTCCGGTGGTTTACACCTTCTTCAGTGATGTGGCCGCGCGCATCCGGCGCCAGCGCGAACCGCAACCGGTCCCAGCCATGGCCGCACCGATGGCCAAGTAGTCGAGCGGCCCTCGGCGGGGCCGCACTGTGGGCTGTCTCGGCGCGCTAACCGACGCGGTGGAATTTTTTCGCGGCGGCAGGCTTTGCTTCTGGTCGCGGCTTTCCATTCCCGATTCAGTCTGGTAAACAGGTCGTGTGACCGAGCCCAGCCTGTTGCTGCTCATCCCGGCGTACAATGAAGAACAGCGCATCGAACCGGTGCTGCGCGAGTTCGGCGTTTATTTCCGCGACCACTACCGCGGCCCGTTCCAACTCGTCGTCGTGCTCAATGGTTGTCGCGACAATACGCGTGGCGTGGTCGAGCGGGTGATGAAGGAGTTTCCCAGCCTGAGTTTCCTGGATTTTCCCGCGCCCATCGGCAAGGGCGGGGCACTGATTCAAGGCTTGAAGCTCGCCACCCAGGCGGAATTGATCGGTTACGTGGACGCCGACGGCGCTTCGCCGCCGCAGGCGTTCCATGAATTGACCCGCCGTTTGGCTGCCGGGGAAGCCGATTGCGTGATTGGTTCGCGCTGGTTGCCGGATTCGGTGTTGCACCAGGCGCAGCCGCTGCTGCGCCGGTTCACCAGCCGCTGTTTTCATATTGTCGTGGAACTGCTTTTCTGGCTGCACGTGAAGGATACCCAATGCCCCTGCAAGGTGATGAAACGCGCCGTGGTGGAGAAAGTGCATGAATCGCTCTGCATTGCCGACCTCGCGTTCGATGTGAATCTGCTGGTAGCGGTCAAGCGCGCGGGATTCAGAATCCTTGAAGTGCCAACCGAATGGACGGACAAGCTGGGTTCCAAGGTTTCCTCCTCGTTATTCCGCGCCTCACTGACGATGTTTCTTTCGGTGGTGCGAGTGCGGTTGATTTATTCACCGTTTTACGGTTGGCTGCGCCGACTGGGATTGGGGCCGCTGGAAGCGTGGATCTACCGGAAGTTGCGCGCCCCCAAGCCGTACTCCGGGCCGCAATCCACAACCAGAACAGAAGAATGATGAACGTACAGGAGACCGGCGGAAGCCCGGTGCCTGCGGTCGTCAGAGATCAATGGTGAGGGCCCGGAAACATTTCAGGTTCGGGTCCGTCAACGTCTTGCAGTCCTGACCACCAATCTTGCGCGTGCCATCGTCGCTTACGACCAGCAGGCGTTGAACGCCGTTTTCGGTCAAAAACTCAATCGCTTCGGGATTCAAACCGGCCAGTTCCGCGCGCGGCAACCGGCGGGGAACGTCCGCGCCCCCGCGCCATTCAAAGAGCAACGACTGGCCTTTGCCGTCGTATGCGCCGGCAATGATCAAATACCGATCCCCGGATCGGGCCAGACTGCGGATGCCCAATCCGCCCAAATCCAGCAGCAGCGGATCGCCCAGGCGCGCGGACTTGCCTTCAATCACTTCCGATGGATTGAGCAAGGGCACAAGCAACGCCCTTCCCTTGGGAACGGGATTGCGGAAGCCAATCAACAAATCGCCTTCCGGCGTGGCGCACAAACCTTCAATGTTCAGCGCGTTCTTTGATTTGGGTGCTCGCCGGGCGGCAGTCGCCAGGTTGAAGGGCTTCAATCGCGGGTCCTGTAAAAGGTCCGTTAGCAGACTGAGATAGGGACGACCCACGGGTTGAATGGTAAAAGTGCCGTTGACCTCGGACAAGGTTGTCGCAAATAAGCGACGCCGGCTGACGCGCTCCTTGCCGTCCTTGTTCCGGGCGTGGGAGGAAATCCAATAAACCCGATCCCCCATTGGCGCGGTGCCTTCGAGGTCCACTTCCGGTGATTTGGGGTCCACCCGCAGGAACGAGGAGAGATCGAATGTGTGTAACGGCAGGCCGCCGTGGGTGCGCGAATAAACGCGCAAGATGTTGTCCTCGTCATCGGCGACGACAAAGTGCTCGCTGCCCAACGGCACAACCGCCGAGGCGTCACACATACCCCGGCAGGTGATGGCGGTTGGATTGGCGTTTGCGGACGGGAGGCAAAAGGAGAACAGGATGCCGCAGCACGCCAGGTGGAGAGTGTGCGCGAGTCGTGTGAGTTGATGATTCGAGAGCAGCAACGCAGGAAGATAGGTCATCGCCATCGCGGTTCAAGTTGCGACTCAAACCGGTCCGGGCGACGGCCCGGTGGCCGTCTGCCGCCCGTGCCAGGTGAACCAGGCACAAATGGCCAGCAATCCCAGGTTGAAACCGCCCAGCACTTTGAGCACGGTCACGAGACTGTCATGAAACTGGGTCAGCGCAAACAGGTAAGTGAGCGACAGGCCAAAAATGCACAAGGCCGGCGCCAGGGTGGAGGCCGGGCGGGCGAGCAAATGGTTCAGCAACACGTTGGCCAGGGCCAGGGGCACCATCGCCGCGACATACCACGGAAGAATCGCTGAGGCCACCTCGACAAAATCGGGTTTGTAGATCAACCGGACAATCCACGGCCCCAGCAGCGATAACCCAAGCGCGCCGGCCACGGCCAGCGCGCCAGTCACCAGCAACACCATGCCCATGAGGTTCGACTTTTCCGCCTTGGCGGCACTGTGGACGAGACGCGGGAACATCACCGCCGCCAGCGGCAGGACCAGCCACATCAGCGCCCGTGAAAGCGTTCCGGCGGCGACATAGAAGTCCGCGTCGGTTTTGCTGAAGTAGGCTTTCACCAGAATCGTGTCGGCGGTGAACAGAATCTGGAAGCCGAGAAAGCCCAGGATCAATGGAATGACCTGGCGCAGAAGTCCCCGCCAATCGAACGGTGCCGGGTTTAACCACCACAACCCGCGCGCCTGCCAGGCCGCGATGCCGAACGCGGCAGTGATTCCCGCCAACACGCCCGCCATCATCCCGGAGGAATACGCGTGCAACAACAGGACGGCGCCGGCCGCGACGGCGATCCGGCCAAACGCATTGGCCAACATGCTCCAGCCCAGCCAGAGGAAGTTCTGTTGTCCCTGTAACACCCCCCAGAACATGGGCAGCCACAACGAAAGCAGCACGATTACCAGGGTAATCCACAGGCCGGTCGGCTCGGCCATCTGCCAGTGTCGCAGGATGGATTGCTGCAAGAACAACACAATCACCGCCCCCACCAGCCACACGCCCGTGCTCGAGAGCCAGAAAAACCGGATGATCCCCGACAGTTCCCGTTCCTTGCCGTGCGCCAGAGCGCGGGCGGTTTGCTGGGCCAAAACCATTTGCAGCGGAATGGTGGGCAGCAGCAACACCACAGCGAGCATCGCGCCGAAGCTCCCATACTCGCCTTGGGGGATGAACTTGTTCAGGAGATGCACGGCATACATCAGGGCGCCACCGGCAACATTGGCAATCATCAGCCAGCCGCTCTGCCGGAAAAAGGAGGCGCGATGCGCGGTGGGCGCTACACTCGAATCGGCGGAGGAAGGAGAAGGCATGGAAAAATGAGGCGACCAGGATCAGGGCAGCGATTTCAGGAAACCGATCAGCAAATCCTTTCCGCGTTCGAGCGATTTCAGCGAGATCCATTCGTCCGCCGTGTGCGCCTGCGCGATGTCGCCCGGCCCGAACACGACGCTGGGAATGTCCCCTTGCGAAAGAACCGAGGCATCGCAGAAATAGTGAATCCCCGCCGGACGGCTCTGGCCGACGCACCGCAAAAACCGGCGCACCAACGGCAGCTTTGGATCGGTCTCCATTGGCCAACAGGGATGTGATTTGCGGCTGGTCACTTTCGCCTGAAGTTTCTCCTTGCGTAGCAAGGTGGTGATTTCGCGGCACACCGTTTTGTCGGTTTCCCCCGGCAACGTGCGTCGGTCCACCGAAATGGCACAGCGATCCGGCACAATGTTCGGCTGGGATCCGCCGCAGATTGTGCCCACGCTGACCGTTGCCGCCCCCAACAGCGGATGTCGGCGGCGGCGCAACTGGGCGGCGTAATCGGTTTCCAACAAATCCACCACCCGCGACATCTCATGCACGGCGTTGCGGCCCAGATGCGGACTGGCGCCGTGCGCGGCCTTCCCGCGAGTCTCCAATTGCAGCCACAAACTTCCTTTGTGCGCCGTGACCACCTGCAAGCGCGTCGGTTCACCCACGATGGCCAGGTCCGCGCGCAGGCCGCTGGCAACCAGTGCCCGTGAGCCGAGTTGGCTGTTCTCCTCATCCATCAAACCGGCAAACACAATCTCCGTGTCCTTGGGCCGCGACTTGGACCTGGCGAGTTCGCACAGCGCGGAAAGCATCGCGGCCACGCAGCCCTTGGTATCGCATGCGCCGCGACCGTAAAGCCGGTCGTGCTTTCGGCGTGGTGTAAACTGGGCTTCGCTCGCGGCATTCACCGTGTCCAAATGCGGCGCCAGCAGCACCCGCTGAGTAGCCCTGCCGGTGGGTGAAAGACGGGCTATTAAATTTGGCCGGTGGGGCGCGACCTGCTGGAATTCAACCTCCAGGCCGGCCCCGGCCGCCACGGCCGCCAGGAATTCCGCCACGCGACCCTCCCCCGCGTGACGATGGCGCGCGGGCAGGAACGCCGGATTCACGCTGGGCAGCGCGATCAAGTCGGCCAGGAGTTTTGCGGTTTTGGTCATGATGGACAGATTCGCGGACGGGAGAAGTTAGGCGGAGTGCGTAAGCCTGTCGAGGCGCAAACCCCGCGAACCCGGGGACGGGCATCGGCCAGAATCCTGCATAGTGCAGATTCCCAAATTCACGGTATCGCCTAATTCCAGCCAGCCAACCGGCTGGACGCTCAGAATGGCCGGCGCTTGCCCAAGCCCGCGGATGGGACATCAGCGATGCAGCAGGATGGAAACCTGGATCAGCGTTTTCGCCAGGCAGGACTGAGGGATTCCGGAAACGCAATGCAAACAACATTACGCTTGACGCTGCAAGTCTTCGGGAGGATGAACAGTCTGCGTGGCAGGTTTCCTGCCTCACAGGCGCGCCGTTTCACTTGCGAGAGCCGGAATCTGCCCAAAGGTTCATGAAGGCAAATGGCACAAGTTCAACTTCCCGGCCACGGAAACCAGTCGTTCCATTTCCGCCGCCAACTACCTTGCGAGGCGCATTATGAATGCAACCCCACGTTCCCAACCCCACGTTGTATGAAGCATGAGCATCCTTCCTTTGGGTGGTTAATCCCGGCTTTTCTCATCCTCGCTGTGCTAGGATGGGCCTATAGCCTGATTATCCCACGTGCATCGGCTGCCATCGCTGACGACCAGGAACCCAGTTACAATGGCCGGCTTCTGTCCGAGTGGCTTGGGGACATGCAACTAAGTGCACCAGGCAGTGGGCCGTATGAAAAGGCAATCCGCACCATGGGGACCAATGCCGTCCCGTTGCTGCTTAAGTGGATGAGCTACGAGCCGTCACTTTCGGACCTACGGCGAGAAACCGACGAGAAGGTGGTGCATTGGCGTCCCGTTACGAACCTCAACCGCTATCCAGCGCAACGCGCGGAACGCGCCGGTCATGCCTTCGGGTACGTGGGCGCGGTCGCGCGCTCCATCATCCCGGAGCTTACTCAGCTTGCCCGAACCGCCTCCCATCTTGCGCGGGCCGAGCGCTTCACCGGCGCTCTCGCCTCCGTCGGGCCAGAGGCCGTTCCCAGCCTCGTCTCCCTAGCAACCAATAGCCCTCCTTGGACAAGGTGGGCTGCGATTGAAGCGGTGGGAACTTTTGCCGACGACCCGACGGTGGTGACCCCGCTTGTGCCGATGCTCATGAACTGCCTGAGCGAAAACGACACCAACACTGGTTATCCGGTTACCGGAAGAGCTGAAGGGGTTTTGGTGGCAATGGATCCCAAAGTCGTGGTCCCGGCCCTGACGAATGCTTTGCAGTCTCCCTCGGCTTACACTAGGCAGCGGGCCATTGTGTGCCTGCTGGCGTTCGAAGTTCAGAATGCCACTAATGTCCCCCCTACGGCTGTGCCCGCCATCCGTGCGACAATGCGCGATACAGACTCGGTGGTTCGCGATGTTGCCACGGAGGTCCTGCGTCTAATGGGCGGCTGGGAGCGAGTTGGGGAGAAGTGGGTCCTCCGTCACGGTACGAATACGCTGAATGGAATCACCGCCGACTTCTTCACCAATGCCCCGCCTCGCTAACTGCCTCCTCCCAAACCTCGTCATGGCCGTCGCCTTCTCATCGTTTTGGCTGTTGCCACTGCTCACCGCCACCGGTGTTTCGTTTGCCGCGCTGGGAGATGATCTGCCGCCGGGCGTGCCCAACCCCATAGGGCCAGACGGGAAATATACTCCTGGCCTGATGTTCACGACCAAAGCTTACCACGCCGAAGCATTTCGGCTGGTAGTCCAGGAAGCCAACCTCCGGCGCAGTACCCGGGCGTTGCCAACCTGGACTGGCAGAACAACCTCTTTGACCGCGTTACCATGGATCTCAATCCAGCCCTCGACCCTGCGTCCCCCAGCGTGGCTTTTGATTTCAAGGCGCAGAACAGTCTCTTCCGGGAATGTGCGCTCCGCTTGGTCCCCACGCCAGAGGCAACCATCCACCCCTATCTGCCCGGAATCTTGAACCTGCCCCATCTTGCCGCCACCCTTTCCGCGCAGGCCGACCCGGTTTCGGTTTACATTTATGGCCGTCTTTCCACCCATACGAAAACCCTCCTGGCCAATTACGCCGGCGGCTATGACCTGGACCTTCAGTGGGAACTGGCGTTGGACCTCAGCACGATTATTATGGGACCCTCGATTTACGACGCGAACCGGTTTGCCGGTGTGACATTGCGCCAGGAAACCCTCGATCTGCTTGCGCTCAACCCGACCGGCCTCTATTTGGAGCGACTCAACCGCATGCTGCTGGAAGATGCGTATTCCGGGGACCTGCTCCCACTGTCTTCGTCCCTCTGGGTGTTCAAGGACAACTTCTTCGACAAAGTCGCCTTTGAGCAGTACCCCGGCGCGCCCCTCGATCATGATTACAACGGCTATGTGCTGCTTGATGAAACGGACCGGTTATCCCCGGCGGCGGCGAACGACCGGGTTTTGACATCGGCGCCGACGTATTACATCTGCCCGCTCGGAAGTTATTATCGCGCCCCTTCTGGTCCGCTGTTCCAAACCGGCAGCCGGACGGCGGCGGAAGCCGGGCTGGCCCAATACACCATTCAGCCATACCAAACCAAGAACAACGCCGGCTCGCCGGTGAGCATTGGTTTGCATTACGTAGCAACTGCCAGCTACAGCAGCGCTCAACCGAAAGATACCGATAGCGATGGCATTCCGGATTATGTTGAGGATGCCAACGGCGACGGCCAATGGGATGAAGGCTTCGAAACCAAAATCAATGCCGCCTACACGACCACAGACCCCATGACAAACGATTCGGTTAATCCAATCTACGACGACGTTGATTTGGATGGCGACGGCATGGTGGGCCGCATTGAGAAAGCCCTGGGGACGAACCCATTGCTTCCTGACAACCCGCTAGTGCTCACGCAACTCGTCACCAGTGACGAGCCGGACATCGTGCGGTTCACGTTGCCGATCAACTACACGGCTCTTTCGCAAGTCGGGGCAATCAGCCTATGTGCCGATGGCCATTCGGTAACGCTCGATAAATGCGACGCCGCAACCGGGGGAAACACTTTGCTGATTTGGAATCCAACGTACGAACCTCCGGGCCAGCGTTTCTTGAATCCGGTGTTGGTCTTGCACGAGCTGCCTGCGAACGCGAAGGTCATTAGCGGCGTTGGGCCAATCGGAGCTTACTTTTCGGCGAACGTCGCTCAGTTTTCCACAGCCCATGCTCAATTCGACGACAATGGCGCATTTCTGTACGCCCGGCTGCCGCAACTCAACGCAACTTATTCGATCGACATCTACGATGCTGAAGACCCCGAAAGGCCGATCAAAACGATCACGAGTGGTTCAACAAGCGACGGAACAATCCAGGAGAACTGGGACTTGATTGAGGATGACGAAACAACGGTTTTCTCAGGCGAGAAAATTCTTGTGGCTTTCAATGTTTCTCTCCTGGACAAACCGGCTTCCGGGCGCAACGTGCAAGCGGTCAACAAAGGAACGGTTGTCGTGCCGGATGGGCGATTTGATGTCGCATTTATGTGGCATGATTACGCACTGGCACAGCCCCACTACGGCGCGATGTGGATACACATGCAGCTAACCGTAGACACTTTGATCGCTCCATATTTTGGATATGACAATTATCAATCCTACTTCAACGATTATGGGCTCACTCCCAAACCCGGCTATGTCCAAACACGACAGAATGCGCTATCGTTGCTGAACGATCTGGCAAATTCGGCAGGCACCGGAACGCGCAATTTTTACTTCATGGGGCACGGGTCCCCTCTAGCACTCTCCGACGGGTTACCGGGACCAAGTAACGCCTACTTGCGGAGTTCAGAAGTCGCTGCCAGTTTGGGTAATTCTTTCGATCCAGTTGATGGCATCAAGACGACCCATCCGTATCGATTCGTTTTCATCAACGGCTGCGTATCCGCTCTCACCAAGCATTGGGTTCGTGCGTTTGGAATATTTCCTTGGGACGATGGTCCGATCCAACAACTTACATACAGAGGACCTCAAGCATTTGTTGGTTGGCGAAAGCCAGTGGCGGGGCCAGATCAAGCGTCTGAGTGGAACGACCTTCCCTTTCCAGCTTCGCCGCGCAAGGGTTACGGGTCAATGATCCAAGAGTTTTACGCTCGTTGGATGACTGAGCGACCGCTCATCGAATGCCTTGAACGCGCAACTGATCCAACGGAGTACGTGTGGCCGCTTCCGGTACCGTCGAACAAGAAGAGGTACACCAAAACTGGTGATCCAACTGATTACACAGGGCAGATTTGGGTGGTCGGCAATGAATGGATTACACGATCCGGGGTCGCTCCATGAAAATTTTCAAAATGCGCTCAAGACCGCCCAATCGAATATGGTTTTTTAGTCTGGCGATTCTCAGCCTGCTCACGCAATTTGCAGATGCCCAGTTTCTCCCGGACCCGCCGGACAGCGAAACGTATCGAAAAGCCGCCCTCGACCTATTGCTACGAGAGGCGAATCAGGTGGCCTCGGCCTTACAGTTGCCGGAGAAGCTGCCCATCACCGAGCAGGACTTGAGGGGGAAATTCATTTGTTCGCCGAAAATTGCGTGCAATATCCAGGCCATCGGCACCGTTACCACGTCGAACTACGTCTATTGCGTGTCCCGCGACAACAAATTGTCCTACGTGATTGATCCTCATCAGGAGGAAAAACTTCGGGTTTGGGAGAAATCGTATTCCTGGCTGACGAATCGGCAGGAAAAAATCGGCCCTTATCTCCTGGCAACTCAATGGCTCCGGCAGGCGTCAATGGACGTTGACGCGTTGAATCGTGACTGCCTGCTGGTGATCCAACCCGAATGGATTTACGGTCGGGAGGATCGGTTTATCCCCGCCTATTCCGTTCGCTGGATAAATGGACAACCAGACGATGCGAGTGTCGCTTCTGTGCGCCTTTTCTTGCCAACGAAGACATTGATGCAGTTACGTGTCGAAGATCCAAAGTACATTTTGCGCCCGCCGTTGGCGTCGACCAATCCAGCCGATTGGATTTCCCCAACAAACGCTTTATATCGCTTGCGTCCTTAGCAGAGAAAAAGTGACAGACTTTAACCACAGCTTCCGACGTTCGGCACTTCCTGCAGGGTTCACGCTGATTGAACTGCTGGTCGTGATTGTCATCATCGCCATCCTCGCGGCGCTGCTGCTGCCGGCGCTTTCGGGGGCCAAGCTCAAGGCGCATCAGGTCACGTGCCTGAGCAATCTCAAGCAGTTGGATCAGATGGCGTTGATGTATTGGCAGGAGTTTGACCGAGGCTTTCCCCGCGATGCCAGCGGTGACCGGATTTGGTATCGGCGTCTCGGGGCGTCCAAGACCGCCACAAGCGACATCCGGATATGTCCGGTCGCCAGCCAGCCGCAACCAGTGGCGTACAACACGCCGGGCATGCGGAATCCGTTCAACCCCGGTACCGCAGCCCATTGCTGGTCCTTGCCTGGTGTCCCGTTGGATCCGGAGTATGACACAACGGGCAGTTACGCGCTGAACGCCTGGGTGTATCCCAGCAGGGTGGATTCCCTGTTCAGCCCGCAGTATTCCTTCGTCTCAGAAGCCAGCGTGCGAAATTCGGCCAGGACGCCGGTCTTTGTAGATGGAAATTGGGTGTTCATCTCCCCCCAGCCAAATCAGTTGCCGGCTGAGAACCTGTTTTTCGGTGAGCGAGACGTTGCGAGATACAATCCGCTCTATCCCATCGGATGCGTGACCATCGCCCGGCACGGCTCCCGACCGCCGGCCAGCGCGCCCCGCAATTGGCCGCGCAACCAAGCGCTCCCGAGGAACTGGGGGGTCAACGTCGCTTTCGTTGACGGCCACGTGGAGTTGGTCAAGTTGCCGGAACTGCGGCAGTTGACCTGGCACCGGACCTGGGAGCAGGAAGGGCCGTCGTGGAACCCGCCGGGGCGACCGTAATGGCAACGCCTGCCCATCAGAAAGCGAGCGACGAAGGTAGGGCGCGTCACTCCGTGCGCGCCGGCTCCGCCACGGGTAACAGCGGCGCGCAGGGGACTGACGCGCCCTACCGTTCGGCCAGCCCCATCGTCATCGTGGCAGTCCTGCTGGGTGCGTTCTTTCTGATGCAAAGCTTGATTCCGTTGCGCAGCGCCATCCAAATCGGTGCGGATGAAGGGTTCGAGGTGGCCAAGGCCACGTTGTGTTTGCACGGACACAAGCTTTACAGCGAGGTGTGGAACGATCAGCCGCCGTTGCATACGTGGTTGATTACGCAGGTCCTCAAACTTCAAAGGGCTGAACCCCTCACCCCATCCCTCTCCCCATCCGATGGGGCGAGGGTGCAGCCATCTGACAGGCAGGATGCGCTGGCTCGTAACTCCATCCTCGGACCGCGGCTGGTGACGAGTGCGTTCACGGCCTTGCTGCTGGTGAGCGTGTTCCTCATCGTCTGGCGCGTTTCTGGGCTTCTGGTGGGCACGTTGACCACCGCGCTGCTGCTCGTCTCGCCGGGATTTCTGGAACTGAGTTCCTCCTGCATGTTGGAGATACCGTCGCTGGCAACCGCCATCGCCGGGCTTTGTGTTTTGGTCGTCGTCCGGCCCGGGCGCTGGCACGCGGCGGAAATCTCCTGCGGAATTTTGTTTGGCCTCGCGGCGTTGATGAAGCTGGTGCCGCTGTATCTGTTGCCCCTGGCGGCGCTGATCGTGTGGCTGCGAACGGTAGGGCGCGTCACTCCGTGCGCGCCGCTTGGTTTGGGAAGCTCCGGCGCGCACGGAGTGACGCGCCCTACCTCGAGGTTCATGGTGAGCCCCTTGTTCCTTTCGGACCTGCTCACGGCCCATGAACCGCAGAGGCGTAACGCCGGTTTTCCAACCGGCGAGCGCGCCGACTGGAAAGTCGGCGTTACCGACGGGCGGTTCATGGGAAGGAGTGTGTTCGCGCCATCCATCATGCTGAAATCACTCCGCCGTTTGTTCGTAGCACTGCTGGTGATCGGCGTAAGTCTCGCCGCCACCTTTGTCGCCGTGGATTGGCTCATTGAGCGCGGCGCGTTTCTGGTTCATTTCGGCCAATCATGGTCCTCCCATTTCGGCGGTGTGAAATCCTTCGAGTTTGGCTCCCCGAAGCAACACGTGTTTGACTGGAACATTCTGCTGAAGAATTGGGATTTAACGGTGCCGGCGGTTTTGGGGGTTTTCGTTCTGTTTACCCGGCTGCGCAAAGGTGGAACGGCGATGCTGCCACTGGTCTGGCTGGCGTTGGCGCTGCTCGTGTTCACGAATCACAAACCGTGGTGAGCGTATTACTACATTCACCTTGCCATTCCGCTGTGCTGGTGCGCAGCGGTTGGGTTGGTGTTTGCCGGGTCCGCGATTGTGCGTGGCGGGCAGAAAACCTCAAGCCCCCCAAAAAGAACCTTTCTGTCTTTGCGTTCATTGTCCTGCAATAGGTTGGTATCCTCGCGGGCCGCGAAGCTCTCGGAGCGCGGGTGGTCCCCGCCCGCAGCACCCCCGCCCGCAGGGAGACGCCAGGATTCTCCAACGAGCTCCAGACTGCCACCCCGCTGCGACCGGGGACCGGTCGCGCTCCGATTTGGTTGCGGCTGCGCGGCACTGGGTTCTCTTGCGGCGCTCCTGTTCGCGCTGTGCGCCGCTGGTTGGATGGCGGCGCGGGTTTGGCTGCAAATCGCGGACATTCGGAGTTCGCCCCAACTTCACGCCGCACTGGTGCTCAAGGAAATCGAGCGGCTGAAACCTTTCACCCGGTGGATGTATACCGATCAGATTGTCCATTCGTTCCATGCGAACATTCCGATGCCGCCGCCCCTGGCGGTTGTGCCCTTGAAACGGCTGTGGGCCGGCGACATGACCCCCGCGCGGCTCGCCACCGAAATGGCGCGCTTCAAACCGGAAATCATTCTGCTGGGCAACGACACGCGCGCAGTGCCGTTTCAGGACCTGCTGATGACGGAATACCGCCTGATCTACGAGGACGCGCGCCAACGGTTGTATGCGGCACGGGCGACCCTCAAGCAGGCGGACGCTGCGGAGCCACAGCGCAACCTGGTCCGCGCCCCAAGCCCATGAGCGATGAACGCGACTGTCCGCCCCTCAGCACGGTGGTTGCGGCTGGGGCAGTTCGTGAAGTTTTAGCTCGTGGGCGGCGGCGGCGTGCTTGCGATACGCTTCAGCCAGCAAGGTCATGGGATGCGCGACGCGCACGGGCAGGCCGGCCTGACGCACTCCGTTGATGAGTTGCAGCAGACAACCGGAATTGCCATTCGCCACAATCGTCGCGCCGGTGGAGCGGATGTGTTTCAGCTTTCGGTCCAGAAGTTGGCCGGCCATCTCCGGCTGCACGAGGTTGTAGATACCGGCGCTGCCGCAACACCAGTTGGCTTCCGGCAACTCCACCAGCGTCAGGTTCGGGATGAGCTTCAGAATCTGCCGCGGCTGCGTGACCACCTTTTGTCCGTGCGAGAGGTGGCAAGATTCGTGGTAGGTCACCGTCAATGGTGGCTGCCCGTCGCGCGCGGGTGGTTTAATGCCAATCTGCGCCAGCCATTCGTGGACATCCTTGAGCTTGCGATCCCAAAGTTCCGCGCGCTCGCAATAGCGCGGGTCGTCGGCGAGCAGTTTGGAATAGTGTTTCAGGTGCGAGCCGCAACCGCCCGCGTTGCTGATGATGGCGTCGAACTGATCCGGCGGAAACTGGTCAATGTTCTTGCGCGCCAGTTCAGTTGCCAGGCCCAGTTCGCCGTTGTGGGCGTGGAGCGAACCGCAGCATTGTTGTTCCGGCGGGGTGATGACTTCGCAACCATTGTGCGCCAGCACCTCGACGGTGTCGCGGTTGATCTCGCTGAAGATCAGGTCCTGGGCGCAACCGGTCAGCACCGCGACACGATAATTGCGTTCGCCCACCGCGCGCGTGACTGGCGAGATCATTTCCGCGGAAAACTCCTTCGGAATGTCGGGCGTCATCGCCTCCAACTCCTGCAATCGTTTGGGCAGCAGCTTCAACACGCCGCTGCGGCGCAGCAGGGTTTGGAAACCCATTTGTTGATACAGCCGCATGGCGCGTCCGACCAACAGCAACCGGCGCAAATCCATGAACAGCCATTTCACCGTGAACCAGCGGATGAGCTGGCGCTTCGGCGAATCGAGCAGGCGTTGCTCCTCAACCTCCGCCCGGGCGTGCTCGAACAGTTCCGCGTAATTCACGCCCGCCGGGCAGGCCGTCATGCAGGCTAGGCAGCCCAAGCAGAAATACATTTCTTCGCCGAAGACCTTGCTCGCTTCGAGCCGGTCATCAGCGATGGCTCGCATGAGCGCAATGCGCCCGCGCGGGCTGTTGCGCTCCAGCTTCGTCGCGTCGTAGGTCGGGCAGGTGGGCAGGCACAAGCCGCAGTGCATGCATTGCTGCACGACGGAGTAGTCGAGGGATTTGAGGTGGGAGTGGTGCGACGTCATCACTCAAACATCTTCCCCGGATTCAGAATCCCGTTGGGGTCCAGCGTGCAACGCAACTCCTTCAAAACCCGCATTTGCGCATGACCGGCGAACTTCGGCAGGATGCCCTTCTTCGCCAGGCCGATGCCATGTTCGCCGGTGATCGTGCCGCCGAGACGAATGGCTTCGTCGAAGATTTCTTTGAACGCCTCTTCGACTCGGTGCATCTCCTCTTTGTTTCGTTCGTCGGTCAGGAACGTGGGATGCAGGTTGCCGTCGCCCATGTGACCGAACGTGCCGACCTTGAGGTTGTATTTCTTGCCGATGGTGTCCACGAAACGAATCATCCTCGCCAATTCGCTGCGCGGCACGGTGGCATCCTCAAGGATGGTCGTAGGCGCAACGCGGGCCAGCGCGGAAAAGGCGCTGCGACGAGCGGTGGCCAGTCTGTTCGCCTCGACTTCATCCTTGGCGACGCGGACTTCCTTCGCACCGTTCCGGCGGGCGAGTTCTTCCATTTTCGCCGCTTCTTCGGCGACTGCTGCCGGGTGACCGTCGGTTTCCATCAGCAACAAAGCTTCGCAATCGAGCGGCAAGCCAACCTTCGCAAAATCTTCGACACATCGGATCGTCGTACGGTCCAAGAACTCCAGCGTGCATGGGATGATCTGTGCCGCGATAATGTCGGACACGGTTTGCGCGGCCTGATCCATCGCTGCGTAGGTTGCCACCATGGTCTGCTTGGCCTGCGGTTTGGGAATCAACCGTAGTAGAACTTTTGTGATGACGCCGAGAGTCCCCTCGGAGCCGATGAACAGGTCGCGCAGCGAATACCCCGCCACGTCTTTCACGCACTTGTTGCCCATCCAGCAAATCTCGCCGTCAGGCAATACGACTTCCAAGCCCATCACGTAATTGCGCGTGATGCCGTATTTCAGACCGCGCAAGCCGCCGGAGTTTTCCGCCACGTTGCCGCCGATGGTCGAGATTTTCATCGAACCAGGATCCGGCGGATAAAAGAGACCCGCCGCGCTCGCCGCAGCGGAAATCGTCAAGGTGGTGACGCCTGCCTCGACCAACATCGTGAGATTGGCGCGGTCCAACTCCAGCACCTTGTCCATCTTCACCAGACAAAGCACGAGGCAATCGTTGACCGGCAGGCTGCCCCCGCTCAAGCCTGTGCCCGAGCCCCGGGTGACGACGGGAAGCTTGTGCTGGTTGGCCAGTTTGAGGATGGCGGCAACCTGTTCGGTGGTTCCGGCAAACGCGACCGCGCCCGGCATCTGTTGCAGCGCGGCCGTGCCGTCAAACGAATAGGGAATGAGGTCTTCCTTGGTGGTGAGCACATGATCCGCGCCGACGATTTCACGGAGTTTGGTGAGCGTGTCATTTCCCAGTGGCATAAACAATCCTGCGCGCAGGATGTTGCAGCCCGCCGAACCGGTCAAGGAAACTGAAACGCGAGCGAGGCGCCCCGGAGCATCGCAGTTTTTTGTCATGGGGAGTGCATGCGCCCTGGCGTGCGGCGGTTGACGCCCTCGTCAACCGTGCGGGCGCGCCTCCGCGCTCGTTTCGAGGCGCGATGGTGCGCGTCGTTCCGGTTGCGCGGCGCCGCTGGACGCGCGCGAGGCGCATGCGCTCCCCAAGAGTGTGAGTTGCAGCGCAGCGAAGACTGGGCGCAACCAAAGCCGCGCCACACCCCGCCGTCAGGCTGGCTTCCATACCGCGTTCGGCTAGGCTTGGCCCATGACAAGTTCTGCGGAAACGCATGGCAGCGTGCTGGTGATCGGTTATGGCAACACGCTCCGTGGCGATGACGGCGTGGGGCCGCGCGTGGTGGAAGCGATCGCGAGAATGCAGTTGCCGTCCGTACGGACGTTGGTTTGCCAGCAACTCTCACCGGAACACGCCGAACCCATTTCCCGCGCGGACACAGTCGTCTTTGTGGATGCCGCCGTGGACGCGCCCCACGAGGTCCAATTGCGCCCGCTTCAGCCCGGAGACTCCACGCAACTCATGGCGCACGCCGCCGACCCGCGCACGATGCTCGCCCTGGCCCGCGACGTATTCGGACGTGCCCCGCAAGCGTGGTGGCTGACCATCCCGGCCAAGGAGCTTGGCTTCTGTGAGCATCTCTCAACGACTGCGTTGCAGGGTCAGGAACGTGCGCTTGCACTCATCCGGGAAATCCTGCCACGCCCCGATTCAGACGGCGGAGCGAATTGTTAGCCAACGGTGACGGGATTCCGGCGCTGCTTCAGCCGTGGGGTTGCTACTGCGACCAACAAATCGCGCAACGTGGTAGGGCGCGTCACTCCGTGCGCGCCGCCGCTGGTCTTACCCAAACGGCGCGCAGGGGACTGACGCGCCCTGCCTTCCCCACCCCGGCGCGCACGGAGTGCCGCGCCCTACCGACTCTGAGCGCATGTTCCCATACTTCTGAGCCTCCGCCCCAGGCAGTTCGCTGGAGCTGGCCGGTGGCATTGGCTGGTGATCCCGGCTGAAAGTGCTGCCTCACACCGGCAGCCGACAATGCCCGCAACGAAAGCTTGCGTGGGCCAGGAACTGACTTAATGTTTTAGCAGGCCAGAAAAACCGAACATGTACGCCATCGGACTTGTCTCAACTCTTGCATGGGGTGAATTCAGGGGGGGAACACGCGCTGTGGCGCCTGAACCAATCAACAGCCTATGAAAAACAAATGGTTGCTCGTGGCGGATCTTGGTTCCTTCAAAGCCTATCGGGTGGAAGCCTCGCGCTTCACGCGCGGCCCGCGGCTGGAGTTGATCGAAGCGTTCGACAACGCGGACGCCCATGACCGGCTCACCGACCAAGTGACCGACCTGGCCGGACGCTTTCCCAAAGGCGGGGGGCCGAACGGCGCCAACGGCGCCATGTCGTATGGTGAACGCCATAACATCGAACTGGAACAGCGCAAGCGGTTGACCCGCCGGCTGGCGGAGCGGATCAATGCCCTGATGGGGCGCGAGGACTTCGAGTCGTGCTTTCTCGCGGTGAGCAAGGAAATCAACCACCAGATTCTTGAGGGGCTGGACCTCCGGCACCGCGCCAAGATCGAGCAAAACCTTGCCGCCGATCTCACCAAGATAGACAAGTCCGAATTGCTCCGGCACTTCACGACACCAGCCTGATACTGACCGGTCCCGCCGCGGATCTGAGGCGCGAGGGTGATTGCAATTGTTGCGCCCGGCGATAACCTCCCGCGCATGACATCCAAGCCAGAAAAGCCGCCGGTGGACCCCGAGTTGCGCCGCCGGGTGCAGGAATTGATCGCCTTCAAGGGGGGTGGTTACAACGAGGAGTCCGTCACCGATATCATTGAGAACGCTCTCAAGCTGCTCACCGACGTCAAGGACACCGGCGACGTGCGGGTCATTCAGACCGCCGTGCGCGAACTGCGCTATGCCTACCGGCTGTTTGCCCCGTATTCCCGGACGCGCAAAGTCACGATGTTCGGCTCCGCGCGCACCGCCCCGAGCAAGCAGGAATACCAGCACGCCTTGGAATTCGGCCGGAAGATGGCGGCGGCCGGCTTTATGGTCATCACCGGCGCCGGGCCGGGGATCATGCAGGCGGGGCACGAAGGGGCCGGACCGGAAAAAAGCTTCGGCGTCAACATCCGCCTGCCGTGGGAACAGGCCGCCAACCCGGTCATTCGCGAGGACAAGAAGCTCGTCACCTTCAAATACTTCTTCACCCGGAAGCTGATCTTCATCCGCCACTCGGATGCCATCGCGCTGTTCCCCGGCGGGTTCGGCACGATGGACGAGGGTTACGAAGCGCTCACACTGATGCAGACGGGCAAGAGCCAGCTCATGCCCCTGGTGTTGATTGATCGGCCGGGCGGCACGTATTGGAAGACATGGGACAAACACGTGCGCGAACATCTGTTGCGCGATCAATTGATCTCCCCGGACGACCTCAACCTCTATCGCATCACGGATGACACGGATGAAGCGGTCAAACTCATCACGCGTTTCTACCGCAACTTTCAATCAAGCCGCTTTGTAAAAGACCTGTTTGTCATCCGGCTCAAACACGCGCCCACCGATAGCGCGCTGGAAGCGATGAACGAGGACTTTGCTGACATCATCGTGGGCCCGCCCATCCGGCGGATTGAAGCCACGCCGGAGGAGCAGGAGGACACCGACCATCTGGAGTTGCCGCGCATCGCCTTCGGGTTCAACCGTCGGGATTACGGCCGCCTGCGGCAGTTGGTGGATGTCTTGAACGGCCTCTGACTCGATTACGCTCCGCTGCAAATCACTCTTCCTCGTCTTCGGTGAGGGTTTCCCGGCGGCCGATCGTTTCCGGGTGGGTGTCCAGATTCTGCGACAGATAAACGTGACGCAGTTCGTGGCCAAAGCCGTGGCGGCGAAAGAAAGCCAGGGCTGATTCGTTGGCCTCGTCGGTGTCCACGAGGATGATGCGGGCATCGCGCCGGATGAACAGGCTGGTGAGTTGTTTGAGCAGACGCGTGGCGATGCCGTGCCGGCTGTAGGCCGGGTCCACGCCCAGCCATTCCAGCCAGCCGTAGCGCCACGCACTGCCCCGCTTCTCCATCAGGCTGCCGAGGGCGAAGCCCACGAGTCGGTCGCCAGCCACGGCCACGAGGCAGGTTTCCGTATCCGCGCCAAAAACTTTCATGACTTCGTCTTCATCCCAGCAGCGGTAAAGCGTGGGCAGTTCCTCGGCGGTGAAGAGTCTTTGCCCAAGCGCAAACACAGCCGGCAAGTCCTCCAGTTGCATTTCGCGGATTTCCACGGGCGGCAGTACCGCTTGCCGACGACGGGTACGGGGCCTGGGTTTGTGGTTTGGAGAGCGTAATGGAGAGCGTAATTGCATTGAGTTTATGAGAAATGAGAATCTTAGCGGAAAGGTCTGGCGGCGAAGGTCGCCGCGCGATCCGGGAATGCTGAACCGCGGGTCAATTCATCGTGCCTGTCCGCCCCGCCGGGGCAATGCGGCACCAGGAAATCCCGGCCACCCTTCCTCTGCGGAGGGTGCTGCGGTCTATCGAGGCCGTTGCCATGGGCAAAACGCTATCCGGCAGGGCCGTCGGTTGTCAATATCCCCGGATGGACGGAGGAAGCCATCGGTTGCGATTTCATTCGAAGTGAGTTTTTCCAGTGACTTTTCTGGACAGGAGGACTATGAACGCCCGTGCCTGCGTAATGAAGCCACTCCCGGTCCAGTGCCACTTGGACGCCGAGCCTCCCGGCAGGGCAGGCGCTTTCCCAAGCGACCCGTCGAGGACGCAACCCGTTCAGTCCCAAGTTCCCGCCATCCTCTTGCTTGGCCTGCTGCTGGCGTGCTCGCCGGACGCGGTGGCGAGTCCCGTCGCCCACCACAAGAGCATGGATGCCGTTGATTTCCGCCGCCAAACCTGGACCGCTGCCGAGGGTCTTCCCGCCAACTGCCTCCAAGCCATTCTGCAAACTCGAGACGGTTTTCTCTGGCTTGGCACGCCCCGCGGTCTGGTCCGTTTCGACGGTTTGCGCTGCGTGGTTTTCAACCACCTCAACACGCCGGGCATGGCGAATGACGATTGCCGGGCCTTGGCGCAGACAACGGACGGAACTCTATGGGTGGCTACGCGCGCCGGCTTGTTGCGATTCCGGGATGGACAATGCCAGCGCCTTGACACCGAACACGGCCGGCTCACCGAGGAGGTGCATTTGCTCCTTGCCTCCGACTCCGGGGCGCTCTGGATCGGCACCTCGCGGGGACTGTATCGCTGGCAGGAGGAAGTCGTCACGGCTTTCACCGTCCGCGAAGGCCTGGCGGACGACTGGATCGGAGGGATGGATGAAGACGACGACGGCAATCTGTGGGTGGTCACGCGATGGGCGGTTCATCGTTTTGACCAATCCGCACAGCGACTGGTGCCAATGTGGCAACGCAGTGGCCGACCCGCGGAACTGCCTTCAGCTCTCCATGTGGACGCGGAAGGCATTTGGTTTCTCGAAGGGACTCTGGTGGCCGGGGCGGGGAACTGGCTGCTCGGTGCTCTGGCGCACCAACCGACAAGCCGGCCGCTCACACTCCATGTCTTCCCCCAACCGCTGGATTTGGTGGGCCGACCCGGGGTGTTGCTGCGAGACCGCGCCGGCTCTCTTTGGTGCGCCGCGGGCCGGAATGGTCTGTATGCCTTTCGCGACGGACAGTTCGCGCATTACAGCATCAGCAATGGGCTGTCGGACAACTGGGTGTTGTCGTTGTGCAAGGATCGGGAAGGCAACTTGTGGATCGGAACGGAATCGGGCGGTTTGCAGCGTTGGCAACCACGACGGGTGAGGACGATTGGCTCGTCGGAGGGGTTGCCGCACGAGAGCGCCTGGACCGTCTGCGAAACCCGGGACGGCGCGCGGTGGATCGGAACCGATGGCGGACTAACGCGACTTTTCGCGGGACAAAGCGTGACGCTGAATGAAACGAGCGGTTTGCCCCACAACGCGGTGCGGGCGTTGTGCGAAGGCGCGGATGGCGGCTTGTGGGTGGGCACCGGCAACGGCCTCTGCCGCTATGCGGAAGGCCGTTTCCGCCGTCAGCCATTGCCGGGGGATTTGGGCGGCAACAAGGTGCGGGTGATTTGTCAGTCGCGCGACACCGCGCTCTGGGTCGGCACCGCCGTGGGATTGCACCGGCTTCAGGGAGGCGAGTGTCTGATCTTCACGTCCACCAACGGCCTGCCCCATGACGATGTCCGCGCTTTGCTCGAGGACCGTGAAGGCCGGCTTTGGATTGGAACGTTCGGTGGTGGGTTGGCCTGCCTTGCCGGTGGTCAATTCCGCACGTACACGATGGCGGACGGATTGCCGAGCGATTTTGCCTGGGCGCTGCACGAGGACCAGACGGGGGCATTGTGGATCGGCACGGAAAACGGCCTGGCTCGCGGGCGGGCGGGTCGGTTCACCGGCTTCACCACGGAGCAAGGTCTGGCGGAAAACACGATCAATCACATCCTGGAAGATGACGAAGGTCATCTTTGGCTCGGCGGGGAGGAAGGAATTCATCGCGTTAGCCGAGCCGAACTGGAGGCGGTGGCGGAGCGTCGCCGCAGGACGGTGAACGTGGCCACGTTCGACACGGTGGACGGCATGGTGAGTGCCGAAACCAACGGCCAGAAAAGCCAGCCGGCCGGTTGGAGAATGCGCAACGGGGAATTGTGGTTTCCGACGACGAAGGGTGTGGCCATCATTCAACCCCGCAGCGGGGTCATCAATGATGTGCCGCCTCCAGCACGGATTCTGGAAGTCCGCGCTGACGACGAAATTCTCCTGGCGGACCGGCTTCAGACGAACCCGAATCCCCGGCCCGGCGTCGAAGTGGAAGCGCGAAACCAGGACGCCGAGTTCACATTGGCTCCCGGTCGCGGGCGCGTGTTGGAATTCCATTACACAGCGCCGAGTTTTTCTGCTCCAGAGAAGGTCCGGTTTCGATATCGCCTCGAGGGTTATGATGAAGACTGGCACGACGTTGGCCCGCGACGAGTGGCGTACTACACGAACTTGCGCCCCGGACGCTACGAGTTTCAGGTCCGCGCCGCCAATCATCATGGCGTTTGGGGTGAGGTGGAGCGCGGTTTCGCGTTTCGGCTGGTGCCGTATTTCCACCAAACGGTGTGGTTCTACCTGCTGGCAACCCTCCTTGTTGTCGGATGCGGTTACGGCGGGCATCGGGTGCGCCTGCGCCTGGCGCGGCGCTTTCAGCTTCTGGAACAACAACTGGCGGTCGAGCGCGAGCGCGCCCGCATCGCCCGGGACCTTCACGACGATCTGGGCGCCAGCCTCACGCAAATCAGCCTGGTGACGGAACTGGCCCGGCGTAAGTTGGAAGCCACCCATCCCGTCCAGGCCGAAGTGCGAACCCTGGCGACCGCCGCTGCTCAGGCTAACCAGTCCGTGGATGAAATCGTCTGGGCTGTAAATCCGCAGAACGACACGTTGCGCAGTCTGTTGGCCTATTTGCGGAATTTCACAGCGGAATTTCTCGAGGCTGCGGGCAAAGTCCATCGGTTGTCCTGGCCGGATGACATTCCCGCCTGGCCGGTGTCCGCGGAAATCCGTCACCATATTTTCCTCGCGGCCAAGGAAGCACTGAACAATGCCGTGCAACATGCGGAGGCCTCGGAAGTCAGCGTGCGTGTTGTGTTGATTGACCACCGGCTCCGGGTGGAACTAGTGGATGATGGCCGGGGATTCTCATCAGGTGAGCCCAGTCAAGGCGGTAACGGACTTACGAACATGCGGCTGCGCATAGAGCGCTTGGGCGGACAATTCAACGTGCAAACCGCAATTGGCGAGGGCACTCGAGTCGAGTTCACCGTGCCACTCGCTGACTCGATGTCGCCGCCTCGCCCGGTGGCGGCTCAGGGCCTTGTGGACAACAACTGATGAATTCGGCACACCCATGACCCAGCTATGAATGTTCCCATTACGGTCAGCCTGGTGGAAGACGAGCGCGGCACGCGCGAGGCCCTGGCGGCCTTGATTGACGGTACGCCCGGCTTTCGCTGCCTCGGCGTGCATGCCAATGCTGAGGCGGCGTTGGAGAAGTTGCCGCAAGAGAACCCACGCGTGGTGCTCGTGGACCTCGCTTTGCCAGGCATGTCTGGGACCGAGTGCGTGCATCGCCTCAAAGCCTTGCTGCCGGAGGCTCGCGTCCTCGTACTTACCAAATACGAGGACCCTGCCCGCATCTTCGAGGCGCTCAAAGCCGGTGCTCACGGTTACGTGCTCAAGAAGACGCCGCCGGCAAGACTGATCGAGGCCATCGCTGATGTTCATTCCGGCGGCGCGCCACTTTCCAGCGAAGTCTCCGCTCAGGTGGTGAGCTACTTTCACGCCCCCGCAAGTCCGGCCGCGGAATTGACGGCTCTCACGCGCCGCGAGCGGGAGGTGCTGGAGTTGCTGGCGCGTGGCCTGCGGTACCGCGAGATCGAGGAGCAACTGCACATGAGCCACGCCACTTTGCGCACTCACCTGAGCCACATTTACGAGAAGCTCCACGCGCACAACCGCACGGAAGCCACGGTCAAATTTCTGCGGCGATAATTGGCGCGCTTCTGCCTTCGGCGCTCGACCGAAAGGCTGAGAAGGTGATGGCTTTTGGGGTTTAATTGCCCAAGATACCTGCCGGTCGGCTGATACCTTTCTGCAAGCATCCGCGCCATCATGCGATGGAGTCGAAATGTTCAACTCCGTCCGCAACTCCAAGCGATCGAAAGGGCAACCCACCCGAAAATCACATGAATGTTTCTCACCTCCTTGACCGGCTGCGGCTCGATTCGCGCCGTCTTCCTGGCTCACTGTGTCCTGCTCTGGCATTTGCCATCGTGCTCTGCCTGCCAATCTGTGGCCTGACCGCCGTGCAGGAAGGGACGCGGTTCGTGTCAGTGATGAACATGCCGTTGCGGTTCGAGCCAGCGGACATTCAAGCCGATGACCCTGGCACTTTCGTGGCGCGTGGTCCTGGCTACGCCGTCTGGGTAACGGCAACGAGCATTTACCTGCGGTTGCCCGGACCCGGGCGGGCAGAGGCGCAAACGCTCACACCCGCTTCGCAGCGGGAAATCCCTGCCTTCCAGCCGGGGATAAACGCGGTCCTGCGATTAGGATTGGCGGGGGCGAACCCGGCGGCGCGGTTGATCGGCATGAATCAGCTCGACGGGCGGGTGAATTACCTTCGCGGGCCCGATCCGGCGAACTGGAGGAGGAATGTGCCGGTGTTCGGCAAGGTTCGGTGCAAGGGCATTTACCCGGGGATTGATGTCGTTTACTACGGCACCAGTCAGGAACAGTTGGAATATGACTTCATCGTTGCGCCGGGCGCGAGTCCTGGGGTCATAGCCCTGACCGTGGAGGGTGCTGAACAGGCAGGAGTTCTGCCTCAAGGCGATCTGCTGTTGGACGCGGCGGGCGGCAAGGTGCGCTTGCGCAAACCGGTCATTTATCAGGTCAAAGACGGTTGCCGCGTCGCAATCTCTGGCGGGTATGAAATGACCGCGCAGGAAACGGCGTGCGTGCGATCCGAACTCCACCCAGATGGCACTCCAATCACGATCAGGTTCCGCATCGGTGATTACGACCCCACCCTGCCTCTGGTCATTGATCCCATTCTGGACTATGCCACTTACTTGGGGGGCAGCGGTTACGATTCGCCCCGTGCCCTTGCGGTGGACGCGGCGGGCAATGCCTACATTGCCGGGGTGACGCAATCCGCGGACTTCCCCACCGCCAGCCCGCTGGATGGAGCGTATGACGACACGGACGCCTTTGTCGTGAAGTTGAATGTGGATGGTTCAGGCTTTGAGTATGCCACTTACTTCGGCGGCAGCAGCGGGGACTATGCTTCCGGGATTGCGGTGGACGCCCAGGGCGATGTGTACCTCACCGGCGAGACCTGGTCTGGCGCGGATTTCCCCCTGGTCAACCCTGTCCAACCGAACCACAAGTTTGGCGGAACGGATGCGTTCGTCGCAAAGATCAACGCGGCAGGCAATGCCATCGTTTATAGCACGTTTCTGGGAGGAAACGGGAACGACACAGGGCGAAGCATTGCGGTGGATGCCGCCGGGCAGGCATGCGTGGCAGGTTTGACTACCTCGAGTGATTTCCCGGTCACTGCCGGAACTTTCCAGGAATCGCTGGCCGGGGCTTATGATGTTTTTGTCACCAAGTTCAGTTCCGATGGCACGAGTCATGTCTATTCGACCTACCTCGGCGGCACCGGGGATGAGTTCAGTTACGACGTGCCTCGGCTTGCGCTTGACGCCACCGGTCATGCCCATGTGGCCGGGCTGACCGCCTCCACGGACTTTCCGACCACCGTCGGAGCTTTCCAATCGCAGTTCGGTGGCGGCGCAAACGATCTCTTCGTCACGAAGCTCGCCCCGGATGGCGCGAGCTTGGTGTATTCGACGTTCTTGGGCGGGCAAGACTGGGACGCCGGCAGCGGGTCCGTCGCGCTGGACGCCGAGGGCTGCGCCTACGTTGTCACCAGTTCGGCGTCTTCGGATCTCCCGCTCGTCCCGGCTCCGCTATCCCACACCCCGAACTATCCGGAACTGCTCACGCGCGACGGTTCGGTCTGTCTGGTCAAAATCTCGCCGGACGGTTCCAGCCTGCGGTATTCCGCTCGCCTGCCAGGAACGTATTATCCCGGCGGGCTGGCCGTGGATGCCGGTGGTCATGCCTGGGTGGTGGACAGCTTCCCGCCGCCGGCCGTTGGGTGGCAGTTCCCTGCTCTCAACCCCATTCAAGCCGCCCACGGTGGAGGTGCTTTGGATGCGATTCTCTTGAAGGTCTCGCCGGATGCGGATGCCCTGCTGTTTGCGAGTTTCTTGGGAGGGAGCGGCAGCGACAGCGCACGGGCGGTGGCGACCGCTCCGGAGGGTTCGGTCTATGTCCTTGGCGAAACCACTTCCACGAACCTCCCGACCGCTGACGCCCTCCAGCCGTCGTTCGCCGGAACCGCGGACGCCTTCGTGCTCAAGCTGAGCGATCTGGACACCATGCCACCAACCCTCCTCGCCGCGGGCAACTACGGAGATGCCAGCGTGGTCACCCTGGACTTCTCCGAGGCGCTCGACCCGGCGTCAGCCACGAATGCCGCCAACTACGCCCTCGATCACGGCGTCACCATCAGTTCTGCAAGCATGGGGATCAACTCGCGAACCGTCCGGCTGGAAATCACAGGTCTGACACCGGGCACGAACTACACGCTTTCCGTCAGCAACGTCTTTGACCGCGCTCCCGTGCCGAACGCCATAGCCCCGGCAACTTCAATCATCTTCACGGCCATGAACCTCTACCGGGGTTTCCTCCGCCAGGAGAACTACTCCGGTATCGAGCCGTCCGGCAGTCTGCAGGCGCTTACCAACCACGCGAAGTTCCCGGATATGCCAGACCAAACCACCGTCATCCACGATTTCGAAATCCCAGCCAACGCCTACTACCAGGACGGCATTCGGCTTTACGGTTGGTTGCTGCCTCCGGTGACGGGCGAATACACGTTCCATCTCTGCAACGTTTCCGAGGCGGCCCTTTACCTGAGCCGGAACGAGTCCCCGTTCAATACCTTCCGGGTCGCATTCGAAATCTACGGTCCGGGCCCCGATGGCGAATTCGGTCGCAGTTGGAACCACAGCACACCCGGCTGGAACGGAGATCCGCCACCCAACGTCTCGCTGCCCATCCACCTGGAGGCGGGCCGTGCCTACTACGTCGAGGTCCGCTCCACCTGCAGTGCGGCCACCGTGCTGGGCGTGGCCTGGCAGATGCCAGGCCAACCGCCTCTGCGCGACGGCGATCCTCCCATTCCCGGCGCATACCTCGCGCTGCTCGGCGATCCCACCAGCGCCACGTTGACAATCACCCAGCAGCCAACCGGCGTCACCGCCGCCGAAGGCCAATCCGCCGCCTTCACATTGAAGGCCACGGGTTCTCAATCGAAGCTCTTCTACCAATGGCGGAAGAATGGTTTGGACATCCCAGGCGCCAACACCTCCAGCCTGTTCTTGCCCGAGGTGTCGCTGGGCGACGACGGCAGCGCCTTTGATTGTGTCGTGACGGTCCCTGGCGCCAGCGCCACCAGCCAGGCGGCCGCGCTCACCGTCAGCCCTGACGCCAGGCCGCCGGCTCTGCTTTCCGCCGAGGGCAACGTCTCGAACGAACATCTCACGTTGACCTTCTCCGAACCGGTGCGCCTCGAAGACGCCACCAACGCCTCGAACTATATCGTCAGCGGCGGTTTGATCGTCTCGCATGCCGTGCTGCTGGCCGACCGCAGGACCGTGGTGCTGACCACCAGTCCGCAGTCACCAGGCACCAGTTATATTATCGAGGTCTCAGGGATCCGCGATCGCTCGGCCGCCGGCAACGTGACCGGTCCTGCGGCAAGCGCCGCCTTCTTCGGCTGGGTGGACGAGGAGTTTATCGGACCGTTCCCGAGTTGGGCCAACGTGAAGGAGGCTTACGGTGCCGTGGGCGATGGCATTGCCGACGACACCGACGCGATCCAGCTGGCACTCAACGAAGTCGCCACGCCCGGCCATGCCGCCGTGATCTATTTCCCTGCCGGCACGTATCGGATCACCCGCACGCTGGACTTCGTCGCCCGCTTGAGCGCCAGCCTGATCGGCGAAGACCCAACCACCACCATCATCAAGTGGGCTGGACCGGCAGATGGCGAAATGATGTTCGCGAACGGCGTGGCTTACAGCCGCTGGTCACGCCTGACCTGGGACGGATCGGGAACAGCAATGATCGCCGTGCGTCATGGCCACACCGGCGTGGTCCCCCAAGTCACCCAGAACCAACACACCGATGAAATCTTCCGCGATATGGGTGCTGGTCTGCTGGTGGACCCGGTCAACGGCGGTGACACCCACCTCATCCTGCGCTGTCACTTTCTTCGGTGCTGGATCCAAGGCATCGCCGTGCATAGCTATAACGCCATTGACTGGCACATCTGGGATTCGGTCTTTGAGGACTGCCAATACGGCCTTCAGTCTTACGTGGGGAACTTCCACGTTTATCGGTCACTCTTCTTGCGTTCAACGGAGGCCGATATTCGAGCCGGACTCTATTACACCGGCATCCGGGACAACCTCTCCATCGGCTCGAAGGTTTTTGTGGAAAACCTGCATCTCGGCCAGCCGGGCATTCTCCAAGGCAACACCGTCCTAGGCGCCCTCGACCCCACCGTCGTTCGCTGGGTGCCTGGCAATGGTGTCCTGCTACTCGATAACACTTTCGTCACCGACGCCACGTCGCCGGGGTCGCCGGTGGTGAATGTCGGAAACAACCTTGTCTCCGCGGGCAACACTTACACGGCGTCTAATCCCATCGCGACGGGCGGGCGGAGCCTGCAGATGGAGGATCGCATCGTCAGCCCCGGTTCATTCAGCGCCCCGCCGGTCATGATCCCGCGATTCCTTCCGAAATCGTCCAGCCCCGTCATCGAGGTTCCGGTCGGTGCCAACGCCGTCACCATTCAGCAGGCCATTGACGCTGCAGTAGCACTCAACGGCCAAAGGCCCATCGTTCACCTTCCGGCCGGCCACTTCGAACTGGATCGGACACTCACGATTCCTGCCAATAGCGATCTGCAACTCGCCGGCGATGGTTACATAGGCTACGCAACCACCCTGGTCGGCCCCAACCTTCCCGGCGTGCCCGTCATCTTCCTGGCAGGTCCGTCGCGTGCCACGCTGCGCGATTTTCACGTGCTCGGAACGGGCGCGGGTTGGCAGAGCGCCTTGGGAGGTGGAATCGTGATTGAGAATTGCGACCAGCCCGGCGCCCGGGTGTTTCTGGAACAGGTCATTGTCAATTTCTCGCGGACAAACAACCTGGTGGTGAACCGGCTTGACTATGCTGACATTTCCGCTCACGACCTTCTCCATGGTGTCGCTCAGTCAGTCAGTGTGCGAGTGATCGGGGGTGCCTTGCAAGGAGCGGGTCTGACGAGCGATGCTCGAATGGCTCAGTTTGGCGGAGGGACAGGTGGAGGCCAAATGGTCTACTCGGTTGAACGGGGCGGAAGACTGCTGGTACAGGATTGTTGGTACGAGGGCGAAGGGCGAATCTTCATGCGCTCGACGGACACGGGCACGCTTACCTTGAACAATGTGAGAATTGCCCCCAGCGACCCCAACCACGGCGGGACGGCCGATGGCGTTCTTGAAATAGACGACTTCCGCGGGACAATTTCTCTGTTGAATGCGTGGTTCTTGGAAACAACGGTCGCGGTTGCTGGCGATGGCTGGGGGACGGACCTCCTGCTCTTGGGGTGTTACGGCACTCCTAATATCACTCAACCGATCACACCGACCTACCTCGACAACCAGTCACCCAATGCCCGCGTCGAGCACTGGTTCTCCGAATCCAGTGGTTTCCAGATTCCGCACACTACCGACCCCGACCCCGTCTTCCTGCGCAAGATGCTGGAGCAGGTACGGACTGACAAACCCCGTCGCCTTGTTCCTTTGCAGGAGGGCGTGACGGACTTCCGATTGTTCCGCGTCAGCGTCGAAGCCTGTAAATACGGGATGATCCTAAGCGGCTCGAACGCGCCACCGGAACTGCCGACCATCCCAACGCAATACGGCGATGAGGAATCGCTCCTGCTGGTCACCAATGTCGTCACAGGTCCGGACGCGCCGTATGGGCTCTACGCCTTCACTTTCGGAACGGCTACCCCGGCCGGCATGACCATGGACCCCGATTCCGGCGTGATTCGTTGGGCACCTACCGAGGCACAAGGACCAAGCACCAATGAAATCTGGGTCATCGTGACTGCGCTTTCCTCGCCGTTGCTCAAGGCCACCAACGTGGTGACGGTGGTAGTCCGTGAGGTCAATCAACCGCCGTCCCTTCTTCAAGACCGGCAACTCTTGGGCCGCGATATCGGAGCGCCACCCTATCCCGGGTCAACGACTAATCATGCCGATGGGTCCATTGAAGTTGTAGCCAGCGGCCCTGGAACCTCCGTGGGCGACGATTTCCATTTCAGTCACGAGCAGGTCGAAGGTGATTTCGATGTCGGCGTCCAGGTCTCCAGCATGGAAGGCGGCACTACCGGCGCAGCCGCCGGGCTCATAGCGCGCGTGTCACTGGACTTCGATAGTCCCTTCATCCAGTTCACCATGAACCCGCCCGGCGGCTACGCCTGGTACCCCGCTTATCGCCTTGTCCACGGGGGTGCATCGCAACTCTGGCACGGCTCCGCCGGCGGTGGCGGACGCTATCCCACCTGGTTGCGCCTCCAGCGCCAGGGCCAGACCTTCCGCGCTCTGGTGAAGTACGAAGACACCGATTGGTATCAAGTGGACGACTTGACCTTGCCGACACCGTTCCCTGATCGCCTTTATCTCGGCCTCTGCACCTGGTCGTGGGCCGCAGGCCAGGACCCCGGCAACCCGCCGCCACAAGTCCTCGCGACCTACCGTGACTACCGCAAATACCCAACTCAGTTGCCCAATGCGATCACCAACCGAACCGTCAACGAAGGCGAAGCCTTCGTGTTCCAAGCTCTCGCTCAAGATCCGGATATCCCGTCAATCCTCACGTTCAGCCTGGATGCGGGTGCTCCGGACGGTGCCTCCATTGATCCCGTCACTGGTGTGTTCACATGGACGCCCACTGAAGCTCAAGGTCCTGGGAGTTTTCCCATCACCGTCCGCGTGACGGATAACGGCGAGCCGCCTTTAAGCGACGTGCTGACATTTACCGTCACGGTCAACGAAGTGAACGTCGCGCCGGCATTTGGAGCGATCACCGGTCAGGCTGTGGACGAAGGGCACTTGTTTGAATTTACCCCGCCGGTGACCGATTCCGATCTGCCACCGAATACCATGGCGTTTGAACTTCTGGCGGCGCCGGGCGGGGCCACCATCGAGGCAGACACAGGCACCGTTCGCTGGACACCGGGCGAAACCGATGGGCCGGGAGATCATGTCTTCACCATCAAAGTCACGGATGACGGTGAACCGCCACTGAGCGCGACCAACTCGTTCACGCTGGCCGTGGCCGAGTTGAATGTGTCGCCCATGGTGGCGATCATTCCTGACCCCAGCATCAACGAAGGCGACCTGTTGACGTTCGAGGCCGTGGTCACCGATGCGGACTTGCCGGCACAGATCTTGACCTGCGCGCTGGACCCGGATGCACCGGCAGGAGCAACCCTCAGTCCTTCCGGCCAATTCCAATGGACTCCCAGCGAAGCTCAAGGGCCGGGTGTTTATCCCATTACCGTCCGCGTGACGGACAATGGCGACCCGCCCTTGAGCGACGCGCGCACGTTCACGGTCACAGTTGCCGAGATCAATGCGCCACCCGTTTTGACCGCCATCGGACCGCGCAGCGTGAACGAACACGAATTGCTGGCCTTCACCGTGAGTGCCCACGACTCCAACGATATTCCGCCAAACGCCGTTCAGTTGAGCGCGAGCAACCTGCCCGCCGGGGCGACCTTCGATCCGCTCACCGGCGACTTTGCTTGGACCCCGGGCGAATCGCAGGACGGAGCACACACGGTGACCTTCACCGCCACGGACGATGGAACGCCGCCGTTGGTGGTGAGCGAAGCGGTTGTCCTCACTGTAAATGAAGTCAATGTAGCTCCAGTGCTGGGTGCGTTGGTGGATTACACGGTCAATCCTGGGCAGGCCGTCAGTTTTCAGGCTGTGGCGTCGGATGCGGACCTGCCCACCAACACGCTCTCGTTCAGGTTGGTTGGCTCACCCAACGGTGCCGCCATTGATCTGGCTGACGGTTGGTTCCATTGGCGGCCCTCCGTGGCACTGGCCGACACCACCAATGTCATCCAAGTGGAAGTGCAGGATGACGGCGTGCCGGTCTTGCGCGACCTGCAAGTTTTCCAGGTGATTGTGAACCCGCTCGAACCCGTCTGGCTGACGCCCTTGACGTTCGCAAACGCTACGTTCCAGTTTCGAGTCAGTGGCAGCCTGGGACCGGACTATGTAGTGATGGTCAGTTCCAATCTGATCCACTGGAGCGATCTGTTCACGAACTTGTCGCCAGTCACACCCTTCTTGTTCAACGATGCCGCTGCCGCTTCGTTCACGAACCGGCTTTACCGGGTGCGGTTGAGTCCTTGAGTAGGCGGGAAGTTATCCGCGCCGGTTGCTGAGAGACTCGCGGACAAAGCTGTCCGCGCTGCGCCGAGGTCGTACCGCGCGCCTCACATTTCCTTTACAAACCTTTTACCGCTGCATGGCAACCCCCGCGCGCGGCGGTGTTAGACCTTCCCGTATGAGGCGCAACTTGCACAGTCCGTTCTGCCGAACCAAACGTGGAGGTCTTATGAAATACTGGTCCTATTTGACGGTCACGCTCATTGCGGCGCTGATATCGCTCCCCGAAGCTTTGCTCGCGAACAACGCTGCGGCCACCAGGCCCGAGGCCGTGCTGTCGTTGCGGGAAGTCCGTTACGACGGAAATCTGACCGACGACGAGGCACGCTTCGTCGTGGAACTTGAAGCCGAAGCCACGGGCAAAGGCGAAAGCTCCCTGCAACTATTTGAAGGCGACGTGGCGTTGCTGCCGCCGAAATTGTCCGACCAGTTGAGGATCGTTCGTGAAGGCAATCGCTACCGGCTTGTAGCCACCCATCCGGGCAGATTCAAATTCAAACTCGAGTTGGTCGCCCGGATTCAGCGGGCCGAGCCGTGGAATCAGATTTCATTCACCGGCCCGTCGGCGGCCATTGCTTCCGTCAGCGCGCAGGCGAGCGGCGTCGGGATGGAGGTCCAGCTTCTCAACGGCACGGTGCTGGAATCCACCCAGACCAACGGCGTGTCGCGGGTGAAGGGTTTTCTGGGTGCGTCGCCGAAAGTCGCGTTGCGCTGGCAGGGCAAGATCGCGGAAGTCACACGTAAGGCTTTGATCACGGCGGACACCACGGTGACCGCGCAAATCACGCCCACCGTGATCAAGTACACCACGCAAATCCGCTACGATCTGCTGCAAGGCAACGCGGCCCGGCTGACGCTCGCCCTGCCGGCGGCGCAGGCGTTGACCCGCCTCGTTGGCGAGCAAATCCGCGACTGGCAACTCAAACCCAAGGATGACCGACAGATCCTTACCATTGAGTTTATCAAGCCGGTCGAGAAGAGTTACTCCCTAACCCTGCACTCGGAGCAAACGGTCGAAAGCATGCCCGCCAGCGCGTCATTGCAGGTGCCGCGGCCGCTGGAAGTCGAACGTGAGTCCGGCGGCTTGACCGTCACCACCGAGGACACGCTGGTGGAGATAGAATCGCTCTCGAGTTTACGGCAGGTCAATGCGTCCGGCGGCGCGCTCGCGGCGTATCGGTTCAATGGTCGTCCGTTTGCGCTGAACCTGAAACTCAAGCGCATTGAGCCGGTCCTCAACGTTGCCGACCGGGTGAGCGCACGGCTCGAAGAAACGCGCCTGGTGGTGGCACACTATCTCACGCTCAACGTCGAAAAGGCCGGCATCTATTCGGCAGAACTGCGGCCGCCTGCGGAATTCGTTGTGGCTGGCGTGCGCGGGGACGGCATCGAGGATTGGAAGGGCAGTGATGGGAAACTTCGCGTGAATTTTTCCGCAAGGGTGTTGGGTGTCCGCCAGTTGGAGGTGCAACTGGAGCAACCGCACAAACAATTCCCGGACCAGATCGCGCTGGCAGCGTTGCGCGTGACGGGTGCGGCGAAGGAAACCGCGCAGATCGGTGTGGCTTCGGCCCCGGGCATCCAATTGAAAACCGCCGAACTGAACAGCCTGCGCGAGATTCCCGTGAACCGGTTGGCGAATCGCACAGATGAATTGCTCGCCTACAGCGCGGAGCAGCCAGACTGGCGATTGTCACTTGCGAGTGAGCGTCTCGCCGCGCGGATCGTGGCCGATGTGTTCAATTTGGTAACAATTGGCAACGGCCTGGTCGGCGGCAGCGCCACGATTCGTTATGGCGTCCTCAACCAGGGCGTGCAGGAGTTTCGGGTCAAACTTCCGCCGCACTGCCGGAACGTGGAGTTCACCGGACCAAACATCCGGCGCAAGGAACAGGCGGGCGATGTCTGGACCATTGGTTTGCAGGACAACGCGTGGGGCGGTTACACGCTGGTGGTCACGTACGATTATCAATTCGATCCCCAAGGCGCGACGCTGCCCGTCGGCAGCATCCACGCCGTGGACGTCGAACGCGAAACGGGTTCGCTCGCCATCACCGCGGCCGCCAGCCTAAAACTCGATGCCAGGCCCGCGGGGGATCCGCTGCGCGCGGTGGATGAATTCGATCTCGCCGCCGCCGACCGTGCGCTGATCACGCGTTCCGTGCTGCTGGCGTACCAATACAGTGGCGACGCTTACGATCTAAGCGTGGACGTGCAACGGCATGAGGAGGAGCGGGTGGTCGAAGCCGTCGCCGACCGCACGCAGATCACCTCGGTACTCACCGAGGCGGGCCAGTTGCTGACGCAGGCCTCCTTCATGGTGAAGAACAACGAGAAACAGTTTCAGAAATTCCAACTGCCGCCGGACGCGAAATTGTGGGGTTGTTACGTGAACGGTGAAACGGCGAAACCCGAGCGCGACGGCGAGTGGGTGCTCGTGCCGCTGCCGCGCGACGCGAATCGCGATCAGGCGTTCGCCGTGGACGTCGTTTATGCCGAAACCACGACTGCAATGAAATCGCGCTGGTCGCAGCCGCTGGAACTGGTCGCGCCGAAGACGGACGTACCCAACACCTACGCTGAGTGGCAGCTCTACGCTCCGGCGTCGCTACGGCTCTCCGGCTTCGGAGGCAGCATGAGCGTGGCGCAGGGCACCACCTACGACGTGCTGGATGCTTGGCGTAAGTTTCTCTCCTTCTACGGCCAGGTGTTGCGCGAAGCCGGCGGGGCAATCTTCGTCATCGGCACGCTGGCATTTCTGGTCATTGCGCTGGTGGTTTCCGCAGTGCGGCGCGGTTGGAGTGGTGTGATCACCGTGCTGGCGGTGACCACCATACTGGCCGTGCTGGCGGGCATGATGTTGCCCGCACTCGCCAAGGCCAAGTCCCGCGCTCAACGCATCAGCAGTGCCAACAACCTGAAACAAATCGGCCTCGCGGCGCGGCAGTTCGCCTTGGACAACGACGACCGCTTTCCCGTTTCGTTCGAGGAGATGATAAATGAGCTCAACACGGAAAAGGTCACATACGATCCGCAAACCGGGCAGCGCTACATTTACCTGGGTTCCGGCCAGACGGTGTCCAGCCTTAGTCCTGAATCAGTGCTCGCCTATTCGCCGATCATCAACAATTCCTGCTCCGTACTCTTCGCCGACGGCAGCGTGCAAACGATGAGCGCCGCGAAATTCGGTGAACTGGCCCAACGCGGCCTGCTTCAGGTAATGAGTTCACAGCAAGCCGCGCAGCACCAGCAGCAGACGGCGGTCATGAGCGCACAACTCCAGCCGCCGCCAGCCGCACCCGCGCCCGCGGCTGGCCGCCGCTCCATTCGTATCGAAGTGCCGCGCACCGGCCAACCCGTGGTGTTCACGAAAGTGTTGAACGTGCGCGACGAGCCGCTTGCCATCCAGGCGAAGCTGATGCCGCTGCACACATTCCAGACCGTGCAAATGGCGTGGCAGGTGGCAGCCTTTGTCGCGGGACTGGCGGTCTGGTGGTGGCAATGGCGGCGCCCCCGGCGCAACACCTTTATCCTCACGGTGGCACTGGCGTTGGTGCTGGTATCCGTGTGCAGCCTGTTGATCGCCTGGCGCGCGTTACACGACGCGCTCATCGTCGGCTTCCCGGCCGCTTTGGTTGCGGCCATTGCCTTCCTGGTTTGGAAATACTGGCCGCGGGAGAAATCGGAGCATTCATTTCCGCCGCTCGCACAACCGGGTGCCGGCATGCCGCCGGTGACGGCGGCGATTACGCTGTGGCTCACGGTGGGGCTGGGTGGTTCACTGGCGAGTAACGGCGTAAGCATTGCCCGCTCCGCACCGCTCGACTCCGTTTCGGTGATCTCCGCCAGTTACACCGGCTCGGTAAACGACCGCGTGGCGCTGATCGAAGCCACGCTGCAACTCTCCGCCGCACGGCCCCATCAAACCATCACGCTCTTCGGCGATGACGTGGCCGTGCAACAGTTCACCGTCAGGAGCGGCGACGCCAAACTGGCGCGAGACGGGCGGAACATCGCAGTGCGGCTCGGCAAGCGGGCCAATGCCACCGTGCAGTTCCGGCTGCTGGTCAAAGCCGGCGGCGACGTGACCAAACGGCATTTGAGCTTTGCCATTCCCGAGGCGCTGTCCAGCCAGGTGTCGCTCGCGCTCGACCAACCCGAGGCGGACGTGGATTTTCCCACTGCCATTTCGTTCAAGCGCACGATGGACCAGGACCAGACGCGCGTCGAAGCCGTGATCGGTTCGGGCGAGAAAGTTGAACTGCGTTGGACGCCGCGCGTGAAGCGCGCCGCGGAAGTGGCTGCCACAGTCTTTTGTCAGAACACGGCGCTGGTGTCATTCGGCGGCGGCGTGGTGAACGTTCAGGCCGCCCTGGATTACCAGATCACGCAGGGGGAGCTGCGCGAGG
>JAANMW010000459.1_pt1 | contig 47408 bp, 38 predicted proteins | sample 7279671 | NCBI WGS metagenome assembly JAANMW01 (sample SAMN14094541, study PRJNA606508) | bioreactor metagenome | isolation source: A lab-scale SPAN reactor treating ammonium-rich wastewater day 247 | place: Ireland: Galway | collected 2017-09-19 | reverse complement strand
CGAAACTGGTCGCGCAGTTCCAGCACCGTGCGCGGATACTCGTTCATTGGTCTGCATACTACCACTTGGGGTCACTTGAGAATAGTGCATATCCCTATTCGTTATTCACGCCTCGCCTCCTTGCTGGACGGCCGCGGCGCTCGCGGGGAGAGTCCGCGCGCGCCGGAGTGAGAGGGTGCCCCAGTTGAATTGGTTGCCATCGCTACAAGCACTGGGCTGGCTTGCGGGTGCTTTTGTCTTCGCTGTATCCATGGCCCCAGTATCGGGCGCTTTAGACGAGTTACAACATGTTCTTTTACAACGTGTTGCAACTGTATTCGCGGCCTAGTTTCGCCAACTATTTGCGCGTGAAAGAGGGCCGAAATTGTTATGGAGGAAAAATCTGCGAAAAGTTTTCGCGTCTGCGGGCTGTTGATCGGATGTGTGCGTGACTGCAATTCCGACCTTCGCGAAAATGAAACCGAGTGGGAAGGAAACCGCGCCAGCAGTTGGGTATCCAACTAAAGAAACTTCAGCAGGATTCCATCGGCAGCTGGGTCTGTTTCACCTATTCGATTTATCTGCGGACCGTTCACAGTCCACTCGGTGAAAGTCAGTTCAACGGGTGTGGGGTGGGAACGAGCTCGATCTGTATTCTCAACCCACTCGACTCCAAGTTCGAATGTGCGGTGCTGTGTGCCAATACGCTGAAGAAGCTTTCGGAACTCCTCTGCTTTGCCATCGTCGCGCAAATGATGCATGGTCATGGCGTGGTAAACGACGATGGCGGCATCGCGGGGCAGTTCGGGTTCAAGCCGAGGCAGCACATCAAGAACGCAACCATGTTCGATGTGTGGCTTTTTTCTTGTGAGCATCTCAAGCCCATGCCGTAGTCGCAATAGGCCATCAGCATCACCGGGCGCAGTAAGGGCGATCAACCAACGAACATCTTCTGGATTACTAGCAGAAAGAAGACTGCTCTCGATACCGCATAGAGAGCAGGCATCTGGCAAGATTCCATGCAAAGGCACCTTCGGTGCGCCTTCGATGCGACAGGAAAGTTCATCGTTTGCGTCGGCGCCCGTGATCTGACCGAATCCGGCGTATGAATAACGAAAGTGAGGCCAAAGCAAACCAAGACCGATTGAACTTCCGACTTCGACAAATGCCAGCGGTTGTGGGCAACGCCGTGCAACTTCGAGAAAGAGCGGTGCGAATAGCGCGAGCCGACCCAGCTTGTTGATCTGGACTTCTCGCGTCTGAACGGTCTGCATAATCTCGCGAGACCTGCGTTGAACAAACTCCCAGAATACGGTTCCCGCTCCGGCCCAGTCTGTTTTGGGATCGTATGCTGGGGACGACGGAAAAAAGAATGCCAGCAACTCGGCTGGATTTTCGAGCACCACATAATGAACCGCCGCAAAGAAATGATTCTTGCGGGTGCTTGGCTTCAGGTGCCCACACGCTTGCAGAACAAAAGTCCAAAAGGCATCCGGTTCAGGTAGCCCATTGAGGATTTCGCGATAAAGTCGGTAGTGGTCTCGGGATGGTTCCCGGGGTGCCGTCCAATCAAAAAACTCCTGCCGAAAAGGTTTGCCGGGGTCGCTCACTTCATCTTGCGCGTCTTTTGTGAGAAGCGCTCGGTTGCGTCTATGAAGCAGGCTCTATTTTTCTGTTCTACTTCCTCCCTGCTGCTAGGGGCTTGGGCGCGCTTCTTAAGTGACGAGGAATTTACGAATTCATTATTCCTTTGTTGCTGCCACGACTTTAGCTCCGGCAGCGTGCTATAGATTGCGTGCTGTTCCCACTCAGTCCAGATCTTGAGTTGTGCGTCTACATCCAGAGGCAATGGCTTCGTAAATTTGGATTCCAGACAAACTGCCTGCTGAATTCCAGCCAAGAGGAGAGCTCGTGTGAGTTGCATTTCGACGAGCGGTGCCGAGGAAGGTGAACGATCAAATGTAATGGGAAAACCTCCGTGTGCGACGATTTTTCCGCCGACTTTAACCGGTGCGAGCATTCCGTAACGCTTGCGCTGGTCTTCATAGTCTTCCTTTTCTTTTTTCTCCATATTCCGCAGGAGGGTAGCGAATTCAATGTCTCCCGACGAAATGCTTATCAAGAGCTGTCCGGCCTTGCCGTGAGCCCTTGCAACATCACCATAATCTTCGCCTGAGCAGCCATAAACCAAGTCAGTTTTTGCAAACAACTCAGCAGCGCTGTCGCACCATCCTTTTGTGGACGCCGGGTTTTCGGGTTTGCGGTTGCGGTCAAAGCAAAACAGATCTAATTCAACTTGGCCGGCATCGTGAATGTCAGGTCTGTGCTTGATGTAACCGGCCAGATACTTCGCCAGATTTCCAAACCCGATTACCCCCACCTTCTTCACTTGAAGCGCTTCCGGGTAATACTGGGCGATTTTTTTTACGGCGGCGCGGGCGACAAACTCTGGTTCAACGAAGCTTTTCACAGCGCTGCAAGCCACAAGGACCACTGGGAACTTGCCATCCGCCAAGAATGCGGATGCTATGCCGCGGGACGTCTGCTCTATGCCGCAGTATCGTCGTCTGTCTTTTGAATTGGCAGCCGACTTGATAAGCGCTCCCCCATCATCCAAAAGTAAAACTGGCCGGTTGTCTGATCTTTTGATTTGGGCAAGTGCTTTGGCAAGAAATAAGTCTACCTGTGTATTAAACCAATCGTCAAAAGCTCCCGGCTCACTAGAATTCCCGTCATTCGCCACCTCAAATTTTCCACCCGGCAACCAAGTTCCCTCATTCGGAATTGTTACGGTTATTCCAAGCTTACTGAGACGGTGAGCAACACGCTGGTTCGACGAGTAGGGTTTTCCCAAGAGCCAGACGTTCTTTGCCTCGACCAGATTACGTTCAATGACCTCTTTGAGCAGGCAAATTGTTTCCTCCATCAAATGCTGCACACCAAACAACGCCGCGGCTGATTTGCCATTGAGCAGCTTGTCCACGGCAGTGAATAGTGGCAAGCGAGGTGAAGTATCCTGAATATTAACTGGACCACAAAGAAAGCACGGCACTTTATTTCTGATTCCCTCCAAGTCCTCCTCGCTGTTCCATTCTTTTAAGATCGCTGCGTTTTTGAAGTAACCCAAATCGCCGTTTAACAGTTCGTCTCTAATCGCCGGCCAGTAGGGTTTGATTTTATTCAAAACGGCTTTGAAACTATCATGTTTATTGCCGCTTGATTTCCCGGATGGATCGTAATTCGGCCAGAACGGAAATGTAAGCTCCGCGTTGGCATCAAACAGAAATTGCGGGATATAGACTTCCGGCTCAACCTTCGCGGCCTCTTCTAGCTGGCTTCGCCAATTCGAATATCGTTTTGGATCAAACGTGAGCTTGGAATAGAAGGTGTCGAAAAAGTCGCCGAAAGGACCAAAGTCAACCGATTTAGGGTCGGCGATAAAAACAGATTTGGCGGAATCAGGGTTTTTCTCCTTCGCTCCCACAACAATCTTTCTGAACCCCGGTCGCCCTTCCGTAAGCAACAGTGGGAGCGTTTTCAATTCGCGGGCAATGGCAGAGCGAAATTTTTCAGACACTTTCGTTGACCCATGATCCGTCTGCCCTCCCAAGATTTCCATGATTTCATCAGTTGAGTATCCGGAAATGCTCTGCTGACGAAGATGGGCAGACTGACGCCATGCGCCTCGCCAAATGGTCTGTTTAACTTCATCAGAAACATTTGCAAGGAACTCGGAGCCGATCGCAACAAGGAGAACCTTGGAACTCCAATCTTTTATCTTCTCGCCCAAAAAGGCGTGGAGAAAGAAAAGCGGGGTTTGAGTTGGTGAGAAAACCTGGTTGCACCAATCTGCCATACTTTGATTTTTCTCTGTAATTTCATACATTGCATTTTCAAACTTATCGCGCCCTTTGATATTGGGTTCCAGCGCTGAATTGGCGAAGAAGAACGTCCGCAGGCCGGAGAACACTGTGTAATCCTGAAGCAACTCAGTTTGGCACATCAGATCCGCCGTCTCAAATGTGCCAAAGAGCGCCCCCTTCTGGAGGATCGTCATGGGGCGGTGGTATCTTCGCTTCAAGTCAGACTTGAACGTCTCAACAACACTGACCTCAAGCGTCTTATCCAGCACAATCCCCAAAAAAGTCGTGCCTGGCGGCAGCACTTTTTGGTTTTCCGTCAACCAATGCCGATTGGCGTATATCTCATCGGAGTAGGCATATTGCGCTTCTTTCAGTTCGAGCCATCGTTCGCCAGCGTGGACTCTCAAACCGCGGAGCAGTGCTATCGCAGCGTTCGCCGCCGGTGCATCCCTCAGAGCTTCCATCATACTAGTGATGAGGGTCTCGTCGGTTATTTTTTTGCGGCTAAAATATGCAGTTGATGACTTTCCCACGATCTTAGGTATTGATCAATTGTGGCAAATCCACTTCTTCATCCGAGTATGAGCAAGCGAATTCTTGGTTGTGGGAAATAAGGATAATGCCGTAACCCGCCTTTGCAAGCTTGCGGAGCGATTGGCCGAGAGCGATGCGGGCAGTCTCGTCCTGCCCCAGTGTCGGTTCATCAAAAATGAGCCAAGGGGCTGAAGTGTGGAAGATTAAAGTGAGAGCCAGCCTTTTCCGAAGCACGAAAGGCAAATCGAACGGATGTTGGCCCAGAAATCCTTCCAGTCCGGCGAATCGCGCCGCCGCCATCGCGGCAGGTGTCGGCAACGATTGCAGTTCGTCGCGCACGGTGGATTCAAAAAGCTGTGAATCGGGAGATTGAAAATGCAGGCGTGCCAGCGTGCCTGGATGGGCGTACGAATCAAACGGTCTGCCATTCAGCAGGATCTCGCCGTGGCTCGGTCGAAGAACGCCAGTCAACAAACGGGCCAACGTGGATTTCCCACTTCCATTCGGCCCGGCAAGTCTGTAGATGCGCCCCGGCTCCAGACGCAAATTGAGTTTGCGAAAAACCGGGGCGCCATGAGGATACCAAAATGCAAGATTTTGGAGGACGACCGAGGCCGGCTCGCGCACTTGCGGCGGGTCGAACCGACTGGCATCCAAGGGGGGCGGCGACGCCAGCCGCACTAGGTCCGGGAATGTTGAAGCCGGCAGATGTTTGAACTTGAAAGCTCCATTTTCAGGAAGCCAACCGTTGTGGGTCAGAATAATCTGCGGCGGCTTTGGCACCGAACCGGCAGAGCAAAACAGATTCAGAATCCCCCGGGAATTGTTTGAGTCGAGTTGCTCGAGGGCACCGTCCATCGCGAGGAGTTTCGGTTCCAAAGCGAGCTTACAGAGAATGACCAGCAGGCTCTGCTCTCCGCCGGACAACGTGAATGGATCGCGGTCGGCGAATAACGCCAATCCCCATTCTTTCATCAGGTTCCAATAGTGGTCTTTTCGTTCGCACCGCCCAAGATGAAGCAGAATCTCCTCGTTGACTGTAGGAACGAGCCCGGAAATCGCGTTGTGAAGTTCGGGGGGGATGTAAATCGCCGATCCAGGCCGATCCGCATATCGTTCACAGGCGTCATGAAGAATTGCAGACCGGCCCGAGAAGTTGTTTCCGGTCAACCACACCAAACGCTCGATTTCGCCGTTGGCCAAAGCTTCGAGTGACACGTTGCTGCGTGCAGTTGCGGTTACACGGTCCATAATGCAAGGCCTGTCCAAGTGATGGCGGCGGAAAGCCAACTTGCGTTAACCCACCAGCCGGACTTCGCGTGCGTGATAGTTTCGGACGCCTCCGCAAGTCGGTTGGGAAGACACTCAGCCTCCCATCTGGTAGCACGATCCAAGCTGTGTCCCAAAGCGCTGACGAACAACGTGCGTACAGTCCACGGAATCTGTCGCACGCGAGTCCACAAATGACGGTCTGACATCAACCCTCGCGCGCAACGTGCGGCCACAACTTGTTCCGAACGGCGGGCAAAGTCCGGCCACAGATTGAATATTGAAACGATTGTAGCTGTCGCGCGAGGCGAGAGGCCGAGACTTTTCAGGAAACTGGCGAGGCGCAATCCTGCCAGCGACAAAACCGCAGCCTGAAACAACGCGGCAAGCGAGGCCACCCGGAGTGATACGATTGCGGCGAACTTAACACCATCGGCTGCACCGGACCCATTGCCGGTTTGGGGGCTTCCCCGGACTAAAAATCCCCACACGAGAAACAGCCCCAAGGAAAGCGGGAGCCAAACCCTCACCAAGAAACGCGCGAACGAACCAATTTTGCCCTGGGCCACAAGTGTTCCGGTGCAAAATACCAGAAGGATGGCGAGCGCGTAGAAACTTGGACTCGCCACCACTCCGACCAAGGCGATTCCTGTTGCGAAAGCACGAGCACGAGGGCTTGGTTCAAAATGGACGGCGAACCTCATTTGTTTGTGTTCGCTTTCAAATACCCCAAGGGCTCCAAGCGCTCCCGAAGCCGGAGAGGTAGAGTGCGAATGATCCAAAACGCCAAGAGGCATTGAATCGTCTTGTCCACGGGTTCGCATGAAATTCCGGTGAGAATGACGGATTCGACGATCTTTTTCCCCGAGGCCAAAAGAAACGCCGTGATGAAGCCGGAACCTGATCCAGTGATCCCGCCGAAAAGTTTAATGATGACTGGGGCGCTCACAATGGCCGCCGCAATGCCGACACAAATTCCCGTGATTATGGTCCGTGGGATGGAACGGAACCATCCTCGGGAAGCAAAGAGCCCGGCCACGAGTGCGATAGTGGCCTGTGTGGCTGAAAAATACGGCATGACCGGGTTTACAATCATGCCGCCGATGAGGAATGAAAGCACACCCGTCACGGCGCCCCATCGAATTCCGATGAGGATTGTTATGAGAATGGTTCCTACGGCATCAACAAACACAGGCAATTTCAAGACATGCACGACAGTGCCAATGCCGAGGTTCAGCAGAACGCCAAGCGGTATGAGGGCCAGTGCTGCTGTGGAAGCAGGCAGGGGCCGGACTTGCGTGGACGAAGAAGTGATCTCATTCATGGTTTAACAGTGCGCTTGAGTGCCCTGGCGCACAAGGATTTGAGGAAGCCACGCAAGGCAAAAAAGCCGCGAAAAAGTTTCGCCGATTGTTCTATCGTTAATTCTGACTGGTACAAATTGCTGCCTACGCCGTGAGTTACGCCCAAGGGGGTGCGAGGTTTGGATCGTCAAGGGAGGCCAAGTGGGGGCTTCCAAATACTGGACTTCAATTGTGTGATGAATTCTGGAATTGATATGGTATGGCTGCAAACAAGAGCTCAGAGAAGAATCCCGCAGCGGTTGCCTTGGGGCGGCTGGGGGGATTGAAGGGTGGGAAGGCGCGGGCGAAGACGCTCACCGCGGCGGCGCGCAAGCGGATCGCGAAGCGGGCGACCATTCAGCCGGGTTGACCAGATTCAAGGTCGTAGAGCATGTGCCAGATGCGGTCCATTTCACCGCGCTCCACGAGTTGCAACGGCGTCGAGCCGTCGAACGCCGGATTCGGGGACTTGAGCCAGTGACCGATCTGGGCGGGCTGCATCACTCGCGCGAGGCCGTCCAGCAACCTATCCATTTCCACCAGTGCCTTTTCCTGTTTGGGCGAGGGCGGCACGCCTTCACTCCATTTGGCGACCGAGCGCGGGGAGAAACCGGTCAATCGCACGACGATGGGTTGCGGCATTTTGAACGTGGCCCGGTAGTGCTGAAGCAAACCGGCGTAATCCTTCGCCCCCCGGTGGCTGAACCGGAAGCCGGAGAGCGCCGGGTGCGCGATTTTGAATTTTTTGGCAACGACTGGCATAACTTTCTGCCTGCACAATAACCTGCATTATTGCAGGTGTCAACCCTTTGATCGCGCGGCCAATTTTTCCAGCTTCGCGCCTTCCACGATCTCCAGATGGTCGGCGGCGCACACACCGGGAAAAATCGCCACGGTGACGCTCCGAGGCACGGCGGCGGAACGGGCCAGCAAACCGCTGCCGCCCGCGGCGACGACGGCGCGCCCGATCGCTTGTGAGAAACTCTCCTTCCCCGCGGCCAGCAACTTGCGCCAGTCTTCCGCCGCAAGTTCTGTCAGGCTCACGCCCATCGCCCGACGGATTTCCGGATTCGTCAGGTCCAGCACGCGGGTCAGTTGGACCTGGATGGCGACCAACAAGCGCGGGCTTTTGGTTTCCACACCATAGTAACGGTCGTTGGCTTTACATTCCTGCAACGCCGTGGCGTCCGTGGTGCTGCCGTAAAGGGTGGCGAGGCCCGGCAAATTCCAACGCCCGCCGCGCCACTGCGCGCCTTCGCCGCTCAACACATCCCTGGGTGCGGGATAATCCACGGTGTGGAAACGGAATAGAGTGCCCGCCCACGGAACAAACCATTCAGGATGTGCCCGGAACAGGTCGCGCAATTCCGCGAAACGGGGATGGCGATGGATGCTGGCGCTCATGCGTTGCCGAGGATGCTAACCGGTTTCAGGGTTGGTGAGCAATCAAATGGGCCACCGGACCTTGACGACTGGCCGACGAACTGAAGGACGACACTAAGCTGCGCGAAGTTAATCTGTGATCACCGCCGCCGCGCGCTACCGGCCTTTACCATCTGGCGATTCTCTACCCGAACCGCGCCCAACTGGCAAATGCCGTTCACCGCCTACTCGCATCGGACATCCAACTCGATGGCGCTTCTGATTACGGCGTGAGCGAAGCTGTTTATTTACCTGCGCGACCTGGACGGAATGGCCTCGGACTTTACTTTATCCCCGCCGTGGGGACAGGCGTGGGGATAGGGTTAGTGACCATTTCCAACGACAGATTTCATTCTAAAATGGGTTCGAGGATGGTCAACTAGAACGCGCCACGATCACAATCGGCCCGACGCTTCGTCCGCTCGCGCCCGAACGGCGTGCCGGCTCCAGCGGATTAACCGCATTGGCGTTCCCAGCAGGGTGGCATACGGGACATCACCGTATTCGAAGCGCCGCTCGGTGATGAAACTTTGCCGCGGCTGAAGCATCGTCGCATCAAGCGATGCGGATATTTGAATTTAAGATAACCTGCCCCCACAAAGTATAAGTTGCATGTAACCGATGCCGTGTGGTAAACGTCTTACACGTTCGATGAGAAACTGCATCAACATATCAGCCACGAGTTGGCCGACAATGTCGGTCGCGAAAGCGACACGTCATAGCCGGTTAAGCCAAGGTTGTGTGTTTAGCCTTGGGCTATCCAGGTCATATCGCGGGCAAAGCCCCGAAGTGAATTTGGATAACTTGGAGGTAAGCAGGTAACGAATCGAAAGAGGATTTCTACACCCTGCTTACCCCGTGTAAGCAGGGTTTTTTATTTCCCTGAAACTGACGGTGAAATGGCGGCAACGAAAGGTGAACAGTCTGTGAACGATAACATAATGACGTCTCGATGATGTCAGACAGTGCCAAACGAATTCAGGTGCCGGAATGCCGAGGCATTCCACCGGTGGGGTCTGCCCATCGCGAGCGGAGACGCGCGCCGGGATGGTTTGAAACACATTTACATTTTAAGGGCTTCGGAGGAGGTGTGCCCCTAAACACCGAAACAGCCGCCGTGAATCCGCGGGTTGGGGTCGAATAGACCACCAAGAGGTGTTTGTTCTTTATTGAAATGGCACGGGCCGGGAGCGCGATTGCTCCCGGCCCTTTCAATTTCCGCGGTTGTGATTTAACAGCCAGAATGGCTCCTCGCCAGGGAGCACGTCCGGGTGCGATTCCCGACAACCGCACCAATTTCCCACAGGCCGCGCGCCAGCTTGCGCAACAGAGTCTCCAAAACTCAGTTGGCTCGGGGCAGCACCGAGGCGGCCTGCCAAATCAATTCATGGGGCCGTGGCTGAAAAGTGAAGCGCCTGCCTTGCAAGCAGTGCCAAGCGGGAGCGTTACCCGCCGGACTCCACCATTTCAAGAACGCGCGGCAATCGATCCTCGTCTCATTTCGCGCTTCTCATTCGATTGCCACCAACTGCCGCTGTTGACGTCCAGGCAAGTCAACCAACCGCCATTGACAGCGCCGGTATCGATGCACAGTGCAAAACCGAGATCCAAAATTTGACCGGATCGTTGAGGCGAGTGGCCGCAGATGATGCGCTTGCCCGATTTGTGAGGTTTTAGGCGATCCAAGGATTCCCAGTACAGCAGCCAATCGGATTGTTCATCCATGTCCGCTTCACCGTCCAGACATGCGTGGACGAAAATGTGGTTCTCTGTTTCAAAGTATGGCGCTGTGCGCTCGAAAAACTTCCAATGAGAATCCGGAATGATTGTGGCCCAGTCCTGCTTGTAATTTGCGCCGTAGGAGATGAGGGCTTCGAAGCCTCCGTAGCTCTGCCAGAGATTCGTTTTGAGCGCGTCTTCGCGAGCGTCAAGGATCATGACCTCATGGTTACCGCGCAGAAAAACCGGTGCGCATTTGCCGCTCAGTTGCAGAAGTGATTCAACCACCTCGCGCGATGCTGGTCCACGATCAATATAATCGCCGAGGAAAATAATCCGGTCCTCGGCTCGTGGCGCGACCTTTTCCAAGAGCGTCGTCAGTGCCGCATGACAACCATGAATATCTCCGACGGCCAGTGTGCGCATATCTTTCGCTAAGAGCATAGGCGCCGAGAGGTCCTCATTCCAGATTTACTGCGGGGAACTCGACTAAAGCACAGAGCGAAGCCTCATAAACTTCGTCAGGCAGGTGTGATTCCTGCCCCCGCTACCATATATATATGGGAAGTGATCCAGCCCGCGGTCTGTAAACCCGCCGTCTAAAAACAGTGCTGGAAGATGACGACTGGAGCATTACCAGCACTTCCCACCATTTCTGGATCCGTAGCTCAATCAGAGGAGCAACCCGTTGTCTGCGGGAAGGCTGAGGGTGCAAGTCCCTTCGGGTCCGCCATTTTCTCGGAATGTAGCTCAGTCTTTAGAGCGCCCGGATTGGGACCGGGAGGCCGCGGGTGGAAATCCTGCCGTTCCGACCATTTCGAATTGCTGCCGTGGTCGAACACATCAGGCATCCGCCTTCTAAGCGGAACGATGCAGGTGGAAATCCTGCCGGCAGCGCCATTGCCAGGTAGTGTCAAAGTAGCACGGCGGCCTGTTAAGCCGTTCGGTGTTGGTGCGAGTCCAACTCTGGCAGCCAATTTTTCAGGGTGTAATGTCAGCAGCAGACGGCCTCGTTCGGAACGAGGAGGACGCAGGTGCAACTCCTGCCACCCTGACCATTTTACGGAAGGCAGGCAGATATAAGCTGGCTGCACCTGTCTCGAAAACAGGATCGGCGTTGCCGAGGTCGGAGCATTACCGACGCCTTCCGCCATTTTGCTGTGGATCGCAAGACAAGACCGGCGGCTCTCCTGCACATGATTCAACAGTCATGCGGGATGCGATTTGCACCATAAACAAGTGAACCGCTTTTCACTAACTTCCCGAGGCAGTGACAAATTAACGGCGACTGCTTGGTAGCCGACCGTTCCAAGAGGAAACGATATGAATACTGTACAGATTGAATCGAAGTTCGCCGCGATGGGCGCACGATTTCGGACACGCATTGTTCCGGCAAACAGGCGCTCCGGCAGCTACGCCATGGATATTCGCAGCGACTCGCGCGGCGAATTCTTTGAACACCGCGTGCCGCAGAATCTCCGCGACAAGCTCGATGCTAATGTTCTGCAAGCGCGCCCTCGCGAGCGTCACCTGCTACTCATGGTGCGGCGTACACAATCGGAGGAGCAACCTGACCGCTTCTTGTGCGGGCACGACGAGCGCGATTGGTTTGTGGCAGCAGTGCCGGGCCGTGTGTCCACTGTGAACGACGCGATGGAATCCCTGAAACCCGCCGAGGTACAGGCGGCCCAAGCCCAATCCGGATTGCCTCCACGCGAATGCAACCGGCGAAAGAATCGGGCCTTCCGCCGTCAGGGCGAGTGGTTCTTCGTGCCGGCCGCGGGATTGCGGCCTGACCCAAAACTCATTCTGCGGAATGAACCTATTCGTCGCGGGCGCGGCAAGCCCCACCTCGTCGAGGAGTTATATCGCGAGGGCGGCACGCTGGTTTATGTGTGCTTTCGTCATCCGAACGGTTTGACCGAAGCCGAGTATCGCGAACTGTTGAGCGCTGATCCTGCGCGAGCCAAGTGGGGCTGGCGTCGCATGCACCGGGATGCGGCGGTGTATGCGCGAGGCGCAATCCGTCACCCGGACCACCGCACCATCTGGCTGCCCTTCTGGCATCGCGTCTTGATGAATACCGAGACCCGCTCCCGCACGATGCAACAAGTGGCATTTCTGGATTAACACCAATCGCCATCCGTCCCGTAGCTCAATAGCAGAGCGCCCGGTTGATAACCGGAAGACCGCGGAGCATTACCGCGCGGGGCGACCATTTTTTATCTCAATCTTAACGAAAGGACTCACATGAAAATCGCCAAGGCACTCAAACTGAAAAACCAACTGGCGGGCGAAGTCGCCCAGTTGAAGGATCTGCTCACGAAGCAGAACTCCCGCTCCAGCAAACAGAAATTCGACTACGACAACCGCGAAGTGTTGACGCGCCTGCGCACCAAGCTCGCCGAGTTGGTCAAGGTGAAGGCGGCAGTTGCCGCCGCCAACGCGGAAATCTACGACAAGATTTTCCGCCTTGCGGAACTTAAGGGCCTCGTCACGACGCTGACCGGTCTCGACACCAAGGCCGGTGTGTTCCACGAAGGCCGCGGGTTTGCCGAATCGGCCTACGAAGTCGAATACGTCGCCCAGCTCGGCAAGGTGGACGTGGATAAACTTGTGGCCGAGCTGAACGCCGAAATCCAGTCGCTGCAAGATGCGCTGGACGAGTTCAACTTCAACCGCAGCGTGAATCTCTGATTCCGCCGGCGGTCTTGATTTAGGTGCGCGGTGGCGACGGAAAGCCGCCGGCGAAAATGCTGTCAAAACTAGGACGCTCTAAACGTTCCTGGATTGGACTGAAAATCCAATTACCACGCTGATGTTGATGTCGAGTTGTCAAACCACATCGGTCAGCCTGTGCAAAACTCAAGCCGCAGCCCGCAAGGCTCAAGCTTCATAGACAGCCTTTCGCGGTGGCCGACCCAAGCTGCCGCGCACCCCAATTTCCACTGGATGGTGTAGTCAGTCTGCACGCTGGTCTGAAAAGCCGGAGGTGTCGGTGCAATCCCGACTCCAGTGGCCAACTTCCAAAAACCCAACCCGCTTTGGCGGGCCCAAAAGGAACCATGAACACACTGACTGAAACTCAGGTGCGCCTTTTCGCCTCGCCCAAAAGCTGGATTGAAGGTGAAGCGGTGCGCCAGCTCTATGCCACTGCAAAGCTCGACGGCGTACGACTCGCAGCCGGTTTCCCGGATTTGCATCCGGGCAAAGGCTCGCCGGTCGGTGCGGCCTTCGTGACGGAGGATGTGATTTATCCGCACCTCATCGGTGGCGACATCGGCTGCGGTATGGGGTTGTTCAAGACGGACCTCGTCCGTCGCGATGCCAAGCTCGACCGTTGGGCCGCCCTGCGCTTCGATCTCGAACACCCGTGGGACGAGTTCGCGGACGGCTTCCTGGCTGAACATAATCTGGAGTCCACGGAGTTCGACTCGGCGCTCGGCACCATCGGTGGCGGCAATCACTTCGCCGAGGTGCAGACCGTCGAGCAGGTGCTCGACGTGGCCGCGTTCAAGAAACTTGGACTCGGCAAGCTGCAACTCGTGGTGCTCGTCCACAGCGGTTCGCGTGGCCTGGGTGAATCCATCCTGCGGGCCCACGTAGATCAGCACTTCGGCAACGGAGTCGAAGCGGATTCGTTTGCGGCGGAGGAATATCTTCGCGGTCACGACTTTGCCGTGCGCTGGGCCAAGGCGAACCGCGAGCTGATTGCCCGCCGTTTCGTGGTGACGATGGGTGCCGAAGCGGAATTCCTCTGGGATGGTTGCCACAACAGCATCACGCGTCGTGAAAGCGATAGCGGAGTTGAGTGGCTTCACCGCAAGGGTGCCGTTGAGTCGGAGGGTGATTACGTCGTCATCCCTGGATCGCGCGGTTCGTTGAGCTACATCGTGAAGCCGACGGGCGACAGTGAGAGTCATGCTTGGTCGCTGGCCCACGGTGCGGGCCGCAAGTGGGCACGCAGCGAAGCTCGGCTCCGTATGCGTGAACGCTTCGGGATGCACCAGTTGGTGCAGACGCCGCTGGGTGGCCGCGTGGTTTGCGAAGAGCGCGATTTGCTCTACGAAGAAGCACCCGCAGCCTACAAAAACATTGAGGCCGTGATCGCCGACCTCATTGCCGCCGGACTTGTGTCCGTGATCGCGACGTTGCGACCGCTCCTTACCTACAAGACGCGCAAGCTTCGCCGCTGATGCGTCCTTACCGCCATGGAGGAATTGAGTCCACCGAGTTAATGCCTGCCCGCGAGCAGCGACTCAGTGTTCTCATCCTCTCCGGCGAAGAATTTTCTGTCCGTGAATGCAAAGCAGTTCGAGCAGCCGGTCTTTCAAGCCGGGCCTAATCGGTGCGAGTCCGATCACGGATGCCATTTTGTCCGCGTAGCTCAGTTAGATCAGAGCGCCACCATGCGAAGGTGGAGGTCGCACGTGCGAGTCGTGCCGTGGACGCCACTTTCAAAGCCCCTGTGCCTCCAGCAGCAACAGAGCGGGTTTCGTAAACCCGTATTCGTCGGTGCGAGTCCGACCAGGGGCTCCAATTCAAATCAGGATCGTGGTGTAAAAGCAGCACTTCGCGTTGTGAACGCGACGGTCCGGGTGCAAATCCCGGCTTCCTGACCATATCAGTTTTAGATGGGCCGAAGTTGATCGGTTATCCTCCACCTAAGGAGGGCGTACCGTCCGTGGCGAAAGCCTTGGCGATCCGGGTTCGATTCCCGGCATGGAGTGCCTCCGTTCGATCACGCCACTTGCCCATTTGATTCTGCGGAACGCGAACAGCGATCATCCGCAAACAAACCGCGTCCGCGATGCAGCCGCTGCTGCTTCTCGGATTTTCCCTTAGTTCAACTGCGATAGAACGCCCGGATGCGTCCGGGAAACGTGGGTTCGATTCCCATCGGGAGCGTTAATTTCGACGGGCCGTTGAGTCTGGGTTATCGGTGAAGCGGGAAACCGCGAGCGGGTTCGAACCCTGCACCATCGGGCAACTGATGGATTCCCAGCTCGGTTTTTGTCCGTCGGTCATTTTAGCGGGCCGTAGATTGTGGGTTATCATAACCAGGCAGCAGCGGTTCAACTCCACTCCGTCGTTTCCCTGGCGGGCGTGACCAGTTCACGCCAACGGATTGAGCGGCGGTAGTGTAACAGCAGCACATCTGGCAACTCCACGGTCGATCTCTTGCCCGCGCTCAATTGATGGGCCGAAGTTGTGGATTATCGCCTGTTGTCGGTTCGAGTCCGATCCCCGAAAGCATTCGGGGTAGCTCAATGGTAGAGCAGCCTCCGCAAGGAGTTTTCCACGGCGTCCCTTGCCCATCGGCCTTTTCAGCGGGCCGAAGACAATGGGTTCTCGTGAAATGCAAAATGGCGGTTCGAATCCGTCCGCCGCCAGCATGTGGCGGCGTAGCTCAACGGTAGAGCCTGCAAAAAAGCCCAAGGTCACTCCTTGCCCGCAGGATCAGGCTGTCGCGCGGAAACATTTACTGAAGACTTTCGCGTATGGCCCGATGGAAGGCCGGATCTCAGTTGCCTTGCGATTCCAAACCAGAAAGACCCGGCGCGAAAGGCGGTCGAGAATAGGAAAGCGGATCATCTGAATCCGTTCCGCATGCAGGGATGAGGCAGCGAGCGTGGGCATCACGGCGGCCACCTTCAAGTTTTGCACGGCGGCGGCCAATTGTGGATAGGAACTCAAACGCAAACGGACGTCGAGTTTCAGTTCATGTTGCTGCGCCAAATCCTCGAGCGCCTGGCGAACTGAATCGCTCCCCAGCAATAACGCCAGAGGCACGCGTCCGATCAATTCGACAGAATCTTTCCGTCGCTTGCCAGAAACCAACTCGCTGGGAACGAACAGTGCATATTCGAGTTGGCCCAGTGGGGCTGACTCCAACTGGCGATCCGAATTGGTCCGGGTGACGACGCCAAAATCGAGCGTGCCGTCGGCCAGTTGCTTGAGGATTTCGTCCGTTCGTAAATTTTGGAAACTAACCGTGACTTGTGGATGCTCGGCCACGAGTTGAGCCAACCGCGGCAGCAACATCCATTGGATCAGACTTTCGCCAGCGCCAATACTCAGCTCGATCGGGCGGTTTGCGCAGTGGCGGCGAAATTCCTGCAACGATCCGAAAGTGTGGCTGATGACGCGGTGCAGTTGCTCTCCAGCCGGCGTCAATTTCATCGGGCCGCGTCCGCGCTTGATCAACTCGACGCCGAAATAGCGCTCCAATTCTTTCAACTGGCGGCTGAACTGGCTTTGCCGGTTCGAATCATCTCCCGCCGCAGCGGAGATGCCGCCGGCAGCAACGATGTCCGCGAACGATTTCAACCGTTCCAGCGAAAGTCCCGACATGGCGAAGAGATCCTCAAACATGATTTCGCAGTCATGGTGCATGTGATCTGCACCATAAACAAGCCGCCAACGGCGAGCGATGCTGCGGCTGTCCTGATCGCAAGCAAGCGTGAACGCGATGAACATTTTCAAAGTTGAGCAGCCGGGTGGCCCGGAATCGGTGGCGCATCTGGCGAAACCGCCTTAGCGCGGAGTGGGGATTGTTGCCGAAAGGCAATAGACTCCACGTTCGCCCTTGTCCGGGCGCGATGATGGTGGCGCGAGTCGCCAGAGCGAGTTCCCGGGCCGATGGATGTGGGTTACCTGATCATATTACTGCTCAAAAAGGTCTGTGTGACCGGAGCCGGTTGATTCCGGCAAACAAAAATATTGGGCCGCCGCCGTAGTGCGGCGGCCCTTGATCATTCTCAGTTCCTGCGGGCCGAAGAACTTGGGTTATCACTCGAAATGACCAATCCCACGTTCACCAACTTGCCCGCAGTGCAATCAAACAAAAGTGCCGGGAGTTGGCGGCGCGCATAACGAAAGGGAGGCCAACATGGCTATCAACTACGCAAAGCTCTTCAACCGACGCGTGACACCGCAATCGCAGCCGATTCCGGGTTCGACGCAAGTCGCCAACTCGGCGGGCGGCTACGCCTGGCCGGTGGATGACTGGACGCGACTCGACCGTTTCATGATCCTCGGCGCCGAAGGCGGCACGTATTACATCGGCGAACGCGAACTCGTGAAGCAGAACCACGACGCGCTGGTTCGCTGCATCAAGGCGGACGGTGTTCGTGTCGTGAACCGCATCGTTGAAATCAGCGACAGCGGCCGTGCGCCGAAGAACGATCCAGCCATCTTTGCGATGGCGCTGGTAGCAACGCACGGCCATGCCGAAGCCAAGGCGCTGGCCTTCCAGAACCTCGGCAAGGTCTGCCGAATCGGCACGCACCTGTTCCACTTCGCGGAATACGTAAACGCAATGCGTGGCTGGGGTCGCGGTCTGCGCAACGCCGTCGGTCGCTGGTATGTCAGCCGCGGGGCTGACGACCTCGCACACCAAGCCGTGAAGTATCAGCAGCGCGATGGTTGGTCGCACGGCGACTTGCTCCGCCTTGCTCACCCGGTCGCTCCGTCCCCGCAGTACGATGCGGTTTTCCGCTGGATGCTCGCGGGTGCGGATGCGCTGGGTGAACGCGAAGTGAAGCGCAAGGTTCGTGGTGAAGATCGTGTCGCAAAGTATGCCGCCGTCGGCGAACTGCCGAAGTTCATCGAAGCCTTCGAGCAGGCGAAGAAGGCAGGGAGCAAGGACGAGATCGTCAAGCTGATCACCGAGCATGATCTGCCGCGTGAAGCAATCCCGACGCAGTGGCTCAACGAAGTCGCAGTGTGGGAAGCGTTGCTCCAGCGCATGCCGATGACGGCGATGATTCGCAACCTCGGCAAGATGACCAGCATCGGTCTCGTGCAGCCGTTCAGCGATGCGGCCAAGTTGATTGTCCGCAAGCTGGGCGACGAGACGGTGCTCAAGCGTGCCCGCATCCACCCGTTGGCGGTGTTGATCGCCGAAAAGGTGTATGCGCAGGGCAAGGGTGAGAAAGGTTCGCTCACTTGGAGGCCGGTGCCGAAGATCGTTGATGCGCTGGACGCGGCGTTCTATGCCACGTTCCAGAACGTCGAGCCGTGCGGCAAGCCGGTGCTCCTGGCACTGGACGTCAGCGGTTCGATGGGTGGCGGTTCGGTGGCAGGTTCGTGCCTGACTCCGCGTGAAGCCAGCGCGGCGATTGCGCTGGTGACGGCGGCAACCGAGGAGGAATACCACATCATGGGTTTCTCCGACCGGTTCATTCCGCTGAACATCTCGCCCCGCATGCGTCTGGATGAAGTGGTTAAGCGCATCAGCAACCTGCCGTTCGAGGCCACGGACTGCGCCTTGCCGATGATCTGGGCTCGCGAAAATGAGCAGAACGTGTCGGCGTTCATCACCTACACAGACAGCGAAACGTGGGCGGGCAACATCCACCCGTCGCAAGCACTCCGTCAGTATCGCGCAGAGTTTGTAGGTGATGCGAAGGCAGTCGTTGTGGGCATGACCTCCAACGGCTTCACCCTCGCCGACCCAAACGACCGCGGCATGCTCGACGTGGTGGGCTTCGACACGACCGTGCCGGCCGTGATCGCGGACTTTGTTCGCGGATAGCAACGGTTCAAGGATGCCAAGAGGCAAACAACAACGCGGGCGGCGGCGAAAGCTTCCGCCCGCACTTTAATTTCATATCCCGTTGGCCGAGCAGTTCAGGCGGCGGTTTGCAGAACCGCAAAGACTGGTGCGATTCCAGTACGGGATTCCATTTCCGGGCATAGGTGTTGAGAGACACACGCCGGTCTTCCAAACCGGAATAGTCGGCGCACTTCCGACATGCCCGTCCATTTCCCAAGTGAATCGGGTGCGTCGGCAGAGACCCCGCACGGTCGAAGTAATGGCCGGACACCCGATTCGGTGCGCTTGGGATTTTTTTTCCGCGACGCGAAATCCCGGTGTCGATCAGAGCTTCACAGATCTGGCCGCGGTGGTTCAACTCCGCCTTCGCGTTCGCTTGGGTTGCAAACTTTGAAAGTGAAGTCCCGGCTCTTAACCGGCGAGAACTCGGTGCGAATCCGAGGCAACCCACCATTTCCGCATCCGTGGTGAAATTTATTATCATGCTCCGCTTCGAACGGAGAGTTTGCAGGTGGGAGTCCTGCCGGATGCACCAAGTTTTATCGGCGCGTTAGCCCAACAGAAGAGGCATCCCGCTCAGAACGGGAAGGTTGAAGGTGCAAATCCTTCACGCGCTACCAATTTGCCCACGTAGTCCAACGCAGAGACGGCGCACTTAAAACGCGCACAGTGTCGGTGCGAGTCCGACCGTGGGCACCAACCGCGTGTAGTCCAATCAGAAGAGACGTTCCGCTCAAGACGGAAAGGTTGCAGGTGCAAGTCCTGCCACGCGGACCAATTTGGAATGTCCACCGGTCAAGCGCGCCGGGCCTGTTTGCTAAACAGTGCGTGCCTTCGGGCAAGTGGTGCGAGTCCACGGCATTCCGCCATTCATGCGCGCGTAGCTCAAAGAGAGCCGGCGGCCTTATACCCCGCATCGCACTAGATCAGTGCCGGGTTCCGGAGCGTTACCGGACGCGCGTACCATTTCGATTCTTTGTCCCCATAGCTCAAAACACAGAGCAGGCGCGTCCTAAGCGTCAGGTTGCTGGTGAGAGTCCGGCTGGGGACACCAGTTTTTGCGGGTGTGGTTCAACAGCAGAATGCGGCCGTGCCAAGGCCGAGACAACGGTGCGACTCCGTTCACCCGCTCCAATTTTCGGGGGCGTAGCTCATCAGCAGAGCGCTCGTTTGACATGCGAGAGGTAAAGCGGGCAGCACGCTTCGCTCCCACCATTTCTGTGGATGCGGTTCGTCAGTCCAGGCCAACGATCCTATGTTCCCGGGCAGCGGAAAGTCCCTTTTGTCTTGAGAATAAACTCAAACTTCCTTTTCAGGTCCATGTTCCCGAACGCGTGATTAAGGGTCCTGTGGCAAACCACCTCATTGTCCTCTGCGCTAGGACCGCCACGAGACTTGGGATTTAGGTGTTCGATGCTCGCGTCATCTTCACTCAACGGCATTCCGCAAAAGAAGCAATTCCCGCCTTGAAGGTAGAGCGTTTTCCTCAACTTCGTCAGTGTCTTTGGCGACTTTGGTTGCGAGCGGGACGGCAGCTTGAGATTCGGCTTGGCGTCAAGTGGGGCAATGATTGATTTGGCCCGCTTCTGCGACACCCGTTTGTCAGCCCTTGCTTTCCTGATTTTTTCACGCTGGGTCGGGGTGAAATCACATTCTGACAACTTGCCTGGAAACACTTTACCCAAAGGTCCGCCGGCGCGTATGCGATCCACATATACATCAACCGCCGCATCGGTAACTGGGGTCTTCATGTTTGCCAGCACACTTTCATTCAAAGCGACCTTGTTTGGAAAGTGTAAATCAGATCGCCGTGGAGTTTGTGAGACCGAAATCAGCGATTTGTCCCTGTGGTGTAGTCCAGACAACATGCCTGCCTCTCATGCAGGAGATTACCGGAGCGAAGCCGGTCAGGGACGCCAAATTCATCGCCCTCGAAGCATTGTCAGCGATGCGCTTCCTCGGTACGGAAGTGAGCCTGGTGCAATTCCGGGTGAGGGCTCCATTTCGCAGTTGAGCCAGCGCTCAAGTGGGTTTCATAAGCCCGCTGTGTCCGGGGCAGCACCGGAGACTGCGACCATTTCCGCCTCCATGCAGCAGCCTGCGGATTTCTTTTGTAAAGAATTCCTGCCGGAGCATCACCGGCTGGAGGCTCCATCCCCTTTGCTCGCGTAGCCCAACGCAGAGGCACAACGTCGAGAACGTCGCCAGTGCAGGTGCAAGTCCTGCCGCGAGCACCAATTTAAGGAGTCGAAGCCACAGCAGACCGGCACCCGGCTTTTACCCGGATATGGTGAGGTTGCAACTACCTCCGGCTCCACCAATTCATTGCCTCGTGGTGTAACAGTAGCATACCGGGTTTTGACCCCGACGGTCTTGGTGCGAATCCAGGCGAGGCAGCCAATCATTTACGCTCGGTAGTGAAATAGCATCACGTCTGGCCTACACCCAGAAATCGAGGGGGCAGATCCTTCCCGGGCGACCACATTCCATTGCCCCGTTGCATAATCAGCAGTGCGCCGGTCTCTGAAACCGGAGGTCTGGGTGCGATTCCCGGCGGGGCATCCACTCCAGCCAGTTCAATGAAGAACAAACACCTCATGCGTCGTAGCTGCGTTCGTGAGAACGCGGCTGAATTTACGGCTTGCTGAAAGAGATTTGCCGCGCTCTCACGAGACGCAGCTACGAGAGAACAAATATGAGCGACATACTGAACAAGACGATCGTGCTGGTGCTCAACCGCAACTGGCAGGCGATCAACATTCGCACGCCGCAGGACGCATTCTGCCAGATGGCCACGAACGTGGCCACCGCGCTGGACATCGAAGGCGAGAGCCACATTCGTCCCGTCACCTGGGACGAGTGGATCACGTTGCCGGTGCGCGAGGGCGACTACGCCGTGCGCACCGCGCGCGGTGCGATCCGCGTGCCGACCGTTATCGTGGCGGTGAACTTTTCCAAGGTGCCGAAGAGTCGCCCAAAGCTCTGCTCCAAGACGATTCGGGAGCGCGACGGCAATCGCTGCCAATACACGGGCAAGTTGCTGAAGCCGGACGAAGGCAGTCTCGACCACGTCCTGCCCCGCTCGCGCGGTGGTGCGGACACATGGGAAAACCTCGTGTGGTCGAGCAAGGACGTGAACACCCGCAAGGGCAACCGTCTACCGCACGAAGCAGGCCTCAAGCTGCTCACCGTCCCACGTGCGCCGAAGGAACTGCCGGTGACGGCGCTGCTCCGCAACGCCCACGGCGTCGCAGAGTGGAAACTGTTCCTGAATGAATGAAACCTTGGGAGAGCGGGCGTCTAAGCTCGCTCTCCCAAATCCTGAAAGGTGAATGAAAACAGCCCTGAAATAGACCTCGATTTCTGATAATCAATTCCCTGCATGGACATACCTCAACAACTCCTCAAAAAATATGGGCCAGCATTTGACTTCGGCTTGTTTGCTCCAACATCTGCCGATGTCGAAGTTGCTGTCGCTGGTTTTCCTGCATTCCATACCCAGGCGGGTGTTTATGTTGGACCGGATGCGAAGGCATGGATATGGCTTTCCCCGATCAGCGCACACCCCAGTCTGCTGCAACAGTTCCTTACAGCACAAGTGGGTGAGATTGTCGTAAAAGGCACGCTGGCCGATGGGCGAAGCCTCTCGGTTCAACGATGCGCAACCGCACACGTAAATACGAACGGCGCAGGTGGCTTCATTTCATTCAAAGGCGGCAACATGACTGCAAACCTGACCGGACCTACAACGGTGGTGGCCACGTTGTTGGTTTTGTCTCCCCTTGTTGTTCAAAACACAGCGAACGAGCATCTGGCCGACGTTAAGGTTCGCTACACTCTGATCAACGCTTTGTTTTGCGGCGAGCAAGACACCGTTAAGCACGAAGGCGGCACGAAGAGCAGTCGGCGGGACAGATTCACTGTTCAGTCCGCGAAATACACCTGGGAGATTGCTTGGCTTGCACATTTCAACAAAGAGCAAGTGGACGATTTGAAGTCTGGCCTGATACAATCTCTGCCAACAGCGACAATGGAGACTCCATTGGATTCGGTCGCAAATCCAAAAGAATCTGATGATGAAGCGGAAGCCATCACACGTTTGCTCACCCTTGCTACAGGAATCGCAACGACATGGGTAGTTCGTGAGGTCTGGAGCGGAGAAAAGCTGATTCAACAATGGTTCGAGCGAAAAGGTCTTTCGACGAACGCCGAGGGAAAAGCTCGCTACGAAGCCATCTCAAATTTGACTGATGCGAGTGCCCTCCGCGTGTTCTTGGAGGAGACGCTTCCAAGATTTCAACAACTAGAATCCAGCCTTCGACTTGGCGAGGTCGTGGACTACATGGAACAGGCGCGCCATCAGAAGGTCATTCAAGTGCGGATTGCGATTCTAGTGCTCTGCCTCGAATTGCTTTCGTATCAGTGGTGTCTCCAAAACGGCAGCACCGAAGACGAACTCAGCGACAAAAACATCGTGAGCAAATTGAAATACATGCGGAAAGTATTTCGCTTCATCGAAAAGCGATTTACTGATGACGCCCTCCGAAAAGACATCCGAAATCCACTAATTCATTCAGGTCAGATTCCGTTGATGAGCTTTGAAGAATTGTTCAAATGGGCGGATGACTTATATGTTTTGGCTCTGCGACTTCTCCTTTGCACCCTTGGTTACACAGGAAAGTTCAGCGACTTGACTCAAGGCATGAATCTTGTCGCTACCCCGAAAATGAATGGCGAGTGAATGGAATTTCGTAAAAATTCTTGAGTAATGAACGACACCAACCCAACCCAAATCCACGCCACGGGTGAAGCCACCGGCTTCATTCCCGCGCCAGGCGACAAGGGCAAGCCCATCACTGTCATCGGCACGAACTCGATTCGCGCCGGGTTCGACGCCACGTGTCTCCAGCAGGCACTCAACGCCCGCAGCGCGCCCGGCGTCACCGACCTTGTGCTCAATCCTGATGCGCACGCGGGCTACGGTGCGCCGGTCGGTTGCGTGCTCACGTCGCCCACGCACGTTTATCCCGGCCCGGTCGGCGTGGACATCAAATGCTCGATGAGCTTCCTGCAACTCGATCTGCCCGCGGACCAGGTGGCGGACAAGACTGTCCGTCGCGCGCTTATCAATGCGATTCTCGAACGCACGCCCACCGGCCCGGGCCGCGGCCAGCGTTCGGCGCGCAAGTCCCGCAAGGTCGGCGAACAACTCGGCGTGAAGGTCGCCACGGACGGCGCGTCGCCGGAGGTTTTGCACGCGCTTGGCATTCCGCTTGAGTGGGCGAAGCGCTGCGAAGACGCGGCGCACGTCGGCCACGACGAGACGAATGCCGCTCTCGCGTTGCGGCTCGAATGGCTGCGCGCCAACCAATTCTCCAACTTCCTCGAAAAGATCACGCAACTCGGTTCGTATGGCGGCGGCAATCATTTCGGCGAATGCGAAGTGGTGCGCCTCATTGACAACGCCCGCGCGCGTCGCACGGCGGAGGTGTTCGGCCTGCGCGACGGTTGCGTGGGTTTCCTGTCGCACTGCGGCTCGCGCGGGTTCGGTCATGCGCTGGCGAGCGGACAATTCCGCGCGCTCCAGCAGAAGTTCGCCGCGTGGGACATCCCGCTGCCAGGCGGCGACAAGGAACTGGTCTATGCGCCGCTCGGCACGCCCGAAGCCGACGCGTATCTCGACGACATGGCGCTCGGCGCGAACTTCGCGACGGTGAATCATTTGCTCATCAACGCGCTCGTGCTGGAGGCGTTTCAGGAAATCATTCCGAGTGTGAAAGGTTCGCTGGTGTATTTCATCAGCCACAACATCGCGCGGAAGGAATTGCTGCCGGACGGCCACGGCGGTTTCGCGGGCGAAGGCTGGGTGCATCGCAAAGGCGCGACACGCGCATTCCCGGCAGGTCATCCGTCGCTGAAAGACACGCCGTTCGCCGCGACGGGCCATCCGATTCTGCTGCCGGGAAATCCGACGGCGGGCAGCGTCATCATGACGGCGGACGCGGGTGCGGAGAAGAGTGCGTATTCGGTGAACCACGGCGCAGGTCGTTGCATGGGCCGCAAAGCCGCCGACCGCGCGCTCGACCAGAAGACCGTGGACGACGAATTCGTGGCCAACGACATCCTCACTAACTGCCGTTTGTATCCAAAGGACGAAGCGCCCGCCGCTTACAAAGATTTTGACGCCGTGCTCGATTCAGTGAAAGCCGCCGGCCTTGCCAGCGAAGTCGCGCGGCTCAAAGCGCGCTTCGTGATCAAGGACGCGGACATGAGTTTGAGGGGTGCGGCGTAGGCAAAGCAGTAGCAACGATGTCCCGGAGCAAACATACAGACCCCACAACAATCCGCGCTTCTCGCCGGCTCCGCGCTCCACGCGAAGGACGCGGAGTGGGTGATCTGAGCCGAAGGCGCGAGTTGGGGCGGGAATGCAAAGAAGTTGGCGCTGTATCGGGTGAAGACCGGCGCGGGCAGAATGGCCAGTCTCGGCTACGGATCGCAGTGCGGCAACCGCGTGCTGGATTTCATCATCCCGCTGGCAAGACGGACGTTTTGGAAATGTTCAAGACGGTCGGACCGGTAGCGTATTACGGATTGCGTTCGGTTGAACTCGCCAGGTTGCCAGCCAACAGTTCAACCTCGGCACCGGTGTTTGGCCAATACCACGCGCCTGGCCGAATTATTCTCTTCGAGCAACCGATGCTGCCTTGGCGATTGTCTGGACTGCTGAAGCTTGATGTTGTCCGTCAGTTGGAGAGCGCCGGTGCGGCGTTGACCTTGTTGAAGGATGTCGGCGCGACGCTCGTGGATTGGCCGCAGGACACGCTTCGGCGTTTCATGCTTGAGGAAGTTCTTTTGCACGAGTTGGGTCATCACGTGTTGCAGTACCACAAGGGCAAGCGCCTGGAGCGGATTGCCCGCACTCGCGACCACGAAGCCTCTGCGGCGCGATTCGCGGAGAAGCAACGGGCTGCGTTGCTGAAAGGACGCAGCCATTGAACGCTGATCCAAGCGTGATGCTGGTGGGCGATGGAATCGAGAACCCCGCCAACGCGCTCACGATGATTCACGGCGCCGCGATGTTCGGAGCGGCGTGCCGTTTCCGCGATACGAAAGGGTTGGCGCAATCCAGTGTTGGTGCGGCTTTGCCGGGAGAAGCGTTTCGTTCGATTACCGGCACCGAGGTTCAGGCACTGCATTCACGGATCATCGCTTTCGACAATCTGCCCGGCGCTCGTGATGTTTACGGTTTTCACGCGGGCCGCGATTTCGCCGTATTGATGGGCAACGAACGTCGCGGATTGTCCCACGAGTTTACTTCCCTTGCGACCGACCGGGTTCAGGTGCCGATGCTCTCACGCCGCATCAACTGCCTGAACGTGGCCGCCGCCTCGGCCGTGGCTCTGTATTACCTCTGCGCGCCGCCGGTCGGAGCGATGGCGGTGAGAAAGGACCCGCGCAGTCGCCGGCCGGAACTGCTCCTGCTCGGCCCCGGCGATCATTTTGAACTGGGAAGCACCATCCGTTCCGCGGCGGGCCTGGGGTGGGAACGAGCATTCGTCGAGGACCTGCATCAAGTCTGGTTTGGCTGCGACCGCGCAATCCGTTCGGAAGGCCGGGCCGCGGCACGGCGTGGCAAGAACGAGATTCTGCTAATTCCATGTCCGACTGGAGCCACGTACAGTTACCCCCGCGTGACCGTGATCACCTGCAAGCGAGTCGGGCTGCCGTTACATCGCACCAACTTCACTGGCGGCCCGAGTCAATTGGTGGTGATTCCGGATGAGAGCCGAGTTGAGTCGGTCGCAGAGAATTGGTCACGATTCGGTCGGCAGGTTGAGTTTGCACACCTCCAACTGCCGAACGCCGATTTCGCATATCACTACCGTTTGGTGGCAACGATTGCCTTGGCAGAGGTTTCCCGGCAGGTGGGCCGGCGACCGGCTGTCAAATTACCAACAGGGCCGCGGCCACCGATTTACGATCACACAATCGAACAGTTGGCACAGGCAACAGGCGAATTCGTCGGCTTCGACGAATTGCTGCGTTACTGAGGTTGCAAGGGCGCCTACGGACGACCGTTCTGTGTGGCAAGACGAACCGCAGTTGCGATTGGCTGAGATTGTTGCATCCGGCATGGAGTCGAAGAAATCAGATCGGATTTGCCAAGCTCAGTCGCCATCCGTTTACTCAGCGCGTGCAATTTGAGTTCATTCTCAATCCGGCCAGACGATCTCAAGGCGAAGAGTTTCTGACATTGGGCGAGCGCCGGATTCCGATGGTTCTGATTCGCAACCCGCGCGCACGCCGTTATGTGCTCCGGCTGCGCCCGGACGGTTCGGCTAGGGTGACGATTCCTCGCGGCGGCTCGGTCACGGAGGCTCGACGGTTCGCGGAAAGAAACAAGAAGTGGCTTGAGCGGGAACTGCATCGGCTTTGCGCGCGCCTAACCCGGCCAAAGGAATGGTCGATTGGAACGGAGATTCTTTTTCGCGGCGAACTCGTAAAGATTGAGGCCGGCGTCAATGGAGAAAGCGGTCGGATTCGGCTGGGCGGCGAAGTTATCAGAGTGGCCGATCCCGCCGCCGATCTGCGTCCCGCCCTCGAGCGACATCTGTGGCGATTGGCGACGAAGGAACTGCCGCCGCTGGTTTTGGAATTCGCGACTGTCCATCAAGTGCCCGTGCGTCAGACCACCGTGCGCAACCAAAGATCGCGTTGGGGCTCGTGCTCGAGGCGCGGGACGATTTCGCTGAACTGGCGGCTCATCCAAGCGCCGCCATTCGTTCGCGACTACCTGATTTTGCACGAATTGTCACACTTGAGGGAGATGAACCATTCAGCGCGGTTTTGGCGGGAAGTCGAACGGGTCTGCCCGGACTACGAAACGGCCGAGCGATGGCTGAAACAACATTCTGCTCTGCTCAAGTGACCGCGCACTAAAGGAGGGCGCTGCGTTGTTTGTATTTCTCCATGGCCTTGTCGCATTCAATCACGTTGAAGCGGATAAACCGGCGGATTTTCACGAACGGGAGGACGCGCCCGCGCATGAGATTCTCGATGGTCCGGATGCTGCAGCCATAGTGATCAGCCAATTGCTTCTTGTTTCGCCACGGACTGATCGAGTTCGGATTTGCAGTCTGCCGCTTGCGTTCGTCCATGCTTTTTGAGTTTGCCGAAATTTGGGTAATCCGCCCGTGCAAAGTCGGCCGGTGCTGAATCCAATCAGCGATCTGCGTCAAAGGTGCTGGATGGTACGTGCGCTGCACTCATTCCCCATCCTTCGGCTGCCACTTGCGAAGCAGGATGGGCGCAGAAGGACACTTGGGACAGGTGACAATCCACGGGAACCTCGGCGGGCAGTCCCAACCCGCATGAAATGCCTCTTCCGCCGAGTTGAATTCAGCCTCGACGCCGCATCCCTCACATTTCAGTTTCACTGGCTTTTGGTGTTGGTCACCTTTCATAAGAGTTTTGTTTGGCTCATTTTTGCGTCTCGTGAACGCGCGGCTTCTATGAGCACTTCAAACCAATGTGAGGCCTTTGTCCGCCAAGCGCTGATGAAGCTGTTGTTGCAGGATACGAAGCGCCTTGGTCGGCGTGGCAGAATGCTGTCGCTCCTTGATCCACAAATCTAATTGGCGATCCAACTCCAGGACGACGGATTTCCATTCCAAGCCCTTTGCTGATGCGTCGAAGCGGTCTTTGGCTTCGGGCAGGTTGAACTCCAGAACCGCTTTCATTATCGGACGGCTATCGCACCCAGGTTCGGTTGGTAGTCCTCGGCGTCGACGAAGTTCACGTTGGGCTGCCTGCAGATCCGTTGTGCCCAAGGACCGCCAGGTGCGCCGTCCGTTGATCCACGGTCGTTCATAAAGGGTGCCTTCCTTCAAGTATCTGTAGATGCCGGGAGCGACCCATTGAAAGGGCCTGGACGGAGGCTTTGGAATCTCGGGAGCTTCGGTGCTCGTTGCTCCGATCGGATGCCCTAGCTCAGGAACCGAGGAACGAATTTCATCCGCGATTGGACGTGTCGGTGTTTCTCGGTCGCCGAACGCGGTAGCCACATCCGGTTCATAGTAACTTTGGACAACGGTCCCAGCGCCCACAGCGAGCTTGTAACGGATTCGGTGCGGTTCTGACGACTCCTGCCACGGGACTCCTCGCCTTTGGATCTCTGTTGGTAAGACGCCGAGCTTTTTCGCGGCCGCCTCCACTGAAAGCCAAGTGGCGGTATCAATGCGATCGAGGAATATCCCTTCGCAGAAGAGCGCAGCCCTGGCCGCCATTTCTGGATCCGACTCGGGCGAGTTTGGAGGTTGCATGAAAGCAAACGCTTGTTATGCCGTTCGTGTTTGACTGAAAATTGATTTGAACAAGGGTCACTCGGAACTTTTGCTTGTATTCCATTTGGGGCAGTACCGAGGGATTTGCGCGTTGCTCGGGATGGCCGCTTCTCACTTGGGCTGAATTACGATTTGGGATTTCCACGGAAAGGCCTCGACAGTGATCCTCGCCGGCAGGCTTGGCTTTGATTCCGGAAACTCGAAATCCAACACGCAACAATGCAAGCTCATCACGCCTCGGCCGACGTTGACGCACACAGTCGCGCTCAATTCGCCATGCCAGGTGTTGTATCGCATGGGAGTATGATGATCGTGACCACTGACGGTCAGCAAAGGGCGAAACCGTTCGACCGCTTTCGTCCACCGGGGATTGCAAGCGTAGGGGCGAGCAATCTCCGTGACTTGCGGTGGCTCGTGCATCAACCAGAGGGTGCTAGCCGCAGGGCCGAAACGTCGGATGAGTGGCGACAGCCAGAACTCGTAGTCAGCCGGCAGCACCTTGCGACCGGATAGGGAGATATCACGTGTGATTTCGTTGCCTACCCTGGGCAGCGTTTCGTACCAAGGTTCTTCCCAACCGGTATGGCATGGAAAGCCAACGATCACGAGCGGCCCGACGATATGCACAGTACCACTGAGCGCCACGAGTGGGCGCTTGTGCAGCGGCCAGGCTGCGACAAACTTGTGCCAATCCTCTTGCTCGTGGTTGCCGCGAACAAAGACCAACTGCGGACATGGCAGATTGCTCAACAGTTCCGCCGCCTTCGCCGTGGCCACGCGGTCGCGCTGGCTGATGCTTGGGTCGTTGAGAACATCGCCGACGAAGGCAACGACGTCGGGCCGCTTTGCCTGCACCTCGTCAAGCAGCCAGCGGTAGTGGGAACCAGATTGGTGCAGGTCGGCTACGGTGAGCACTCGGAGGTTCATGGTGATTCAGCCGGCGGTTCTTCGGCGTGTGTTTAGAAATGGCCAATGCACGAAGACGGTCTGTGCAAACCTGCGGCGTGAATTCTGTCTAAGCGATCCCACTTGCTGGCCTCAATCGTCTTGGCGCCAGTCGCACCCGGGATGCGACGGGAAGCAGTCTCGGTTCGCACAGCAGAGCCTCCACATCGGGTTCGTAGTACCGTCTGACCGGCTCCCCGCCTTCGTCCAAGACTAGGTATTTGTAGCGAACCTTGTATTGCTCGCCCGCATCTTGCCACGGGATCGCCCGCCGCTCGATGGTATCGGTGGAAACGCTGAGTTTCTTCGCGGCCTCTTTGGCGGAGAGCCAAACGGTGACCGCGATCCGGTTTGCGGGACGCGTCGCATCGGAGGTTCTCTTCATGCCATTTCTGTTTGGCGGTGATCCTCCTAATCCAAAGCAGCGTGGTTGGAATGTCGAAGCAGACGGCCTCAGCGCGCGAAACAATGCGAAACTGTGAGCACCACCATACTACTATTCATACTACTCACCAGTTTGTGGAAATTTGGCGTTTTCGTAAGCTCTTGAAAATGCGAAGCCTGCCGTGGGGATTTGGCGTCGAACCCTATTATCCGAAGTTGCGCCAGTCGTGTTGCAGAGTGTGCGCGTGAGTTTCAGCAAGTCAACGCAGAAGGCTCGTTCGCAAAAGCTTCCGCGAAAACTGCAACGTCCTGCTCACGCGGGGCACATGGCGCAATAAAGAGAACCACCATACTACTATTCATACTACTCCGCGTTCGTGCGCTATTGAGCGCAATCGTTGGTTGAATCGTTGAATGCTGCGTCGAAGGGAGTGCTCGGCCAACCCTAATATTCGTCCGGGAAAACGTCCCGTAATTTGATTCTCAGCCGGCCCAGGATCGTCTCGAGTTTGTTGAGTGTGATGTGGTGTTCGCCACGCTCAATCCGGTGAAGCGTTGTGTGTGAAACTCCGACCTTCTTCGCGAACTCGGCATACGAAAGGCCGGCACGGGCCTTCCGCATGAAGCGAGCAAACTCGCGGTCCAGATTTCGTTTCACCGGCCCAAAGTGGCAAAATTGTCATAACGTATGCGTGATGATGTGGTGTTTACAGGACGGGCCGCGTTCAGTTCTACTTGCCCGTTTTGTCCCTTGTGTCGTGATGAATTCAAAACCAAAACGACGCAAATGCCGCCATTGTGGCGAACTATTCACCCCTGATTATCGAAACCATTGTCGCCAACACTACTGCCCCAACCCCGAGTGCCGGCACATCAGCAAAGCTGCCAGCCAGCGCCGGTGGTCGCGGAAAGCAGAAAACCTGGACTATTTCCGCGGAACCGCCGCATCACTGCGCGTGCGGCAATGGCGAGAACAGCACCCCGGCTATTGGAAGAAGAAAACCCCTATGCCCAATGGAAATCAAACGACTGGGCCACAAACCGTTAAGCTTGATCAGGAATCTTGTAACGCAAGGGGCGTGAACACGGGTACGTTACAAGATGTCTGCCTGGCTCAAACCCCTTTGTTTGTCGGCGTCCTCTCGGTGATCACCGGCAGTACGTTACAAGATGACATTCTCGCCACGGTGGGTGATCTGATAATTCGTGGGAGGAAAATCCTGGGGCTTGTGCTTCCAGCGAAGCGCGATTCCAGAATTGTGCCCAATCATGATCAACAGACATTTGACACCGCAGTGTCGGCAGCGGAAATCCCGCGACGAACGTAGCCACTTTAGCAATCAGTTTCAGCAAATCTGCCCATGACCAACGATTCCCCGGAATATTCACCGCACTTGGCCGCTTACGTCAGAACGTCCACAGGACACCCCGAGTGTTCCGCCCGTGAGCAAATGGGGATCATTCGACATTCCGTAGAACAACACGGTTTGAGAATTGCCAAGACGTTTTTCGATCGTTCGCCGGAATGGGAGGGAGACGATCGCCCTGAACGGCATTGAGTTCTTATGTTCAGAGCCGATACAGAACCATCAATCGTGCCGGCGGCCGTGTACGTGCGGATGTCCACGGAGCATCAGCAGTACTCGACCAGCAACCAAATGGACGCGATTCGGGACTACGCGAAACGCCGCGGAATGCAGATCATCAAAGAGTATTCGGACGAGGGAAAGAGCGGTTTGAGCATTCAAGGACGGGATTCCCTGTCGCAAATGATTCAGGACGTCCAGAATGAAGAGGCGAGGTTCTCCGCCATCCTGGTTTACGACGTCAGCCGGTGGGGGCGCTTTCAAGATGCGGATGAAAGCGCATATTACGAATACATCTGCCGGCGGGCGGGCGTCTCGGTCCACTACTGCGCGGAACAATTCGAGAATGACGGCAGCCCGGTGTCCACCATTGTAAAAGGCGTGAAGCGGGCAATGGCCGGGGAATACAGCCGCGAATTGTCCTCGAAGGTGTTTCAAGGCGCGTGCCGACTGGTGCAACTCGGCTACCGGCAAGGCGGGACGGCCGGGTTCGGTCTGCGCCGGGTGTTGCTGGACCAGAGCGGCGCGAAAAAAGCCGAGCTCAAGATGGGCGAGCAAAAGAGCATTCAGACGGACCGCGTGGTGCTCGTGCCCGGACCGGCGGAGGAAGTCACAACCGTGCGGTGGATTTACGAGGCGTTTGTCAGCGAGGGCAAACTGGAATCCGAGATTGCGGTGGCGCTGAATGCGAAAGGCATCAAGACCGACTTCGGGCGCGCGTGGAATCGCGGGACGGTGCATCAAGTCCTGACCAACGAGAAATACATCGGCAACAACGTTTATCACCGCACGTCGTTCAAGTTGAAGCGCAAGCATGTGATGAACCCGCCGGATCGATGGATTCGCGCGGAAGGTGTCTTTGAGGGCATCGTCGAGGCGGAAATCTATTTGCGAGCGCGGGAGATGATTTTGGCGCGCAGCCAACGACTGAGCGATGAAGAGATGCTGGAAAAACTGCGCGCTCTGCTAGAGCAACACGGACGCATCTCGGGCATCCTGATTGACGAAGCGGAAGGCCTGCCATCGAGCACGGCGTTTAGTCATCGCTTCGGCACGCTGTTGAATGCGTATCGGCTGATCGGGTACGACCCGGGAATTGATTTCCGCTTCATCGAGGAGAACCGGCGGTTGCGCAAGCGTTACCCGGAAATCGTGGCCTCGGTGGTGAAACAAGTTACCGCGCTGGGTGGCACGGCGGAGTGGGACAAGGTCACGCACCTGTTGCACGTGAACCAGGAGCTGCGGGTTTCCATCGTGTTGTGCCGGCATACGATGACCACGGCCGGGTCATCGCGCTGGCTGATCCGACTGGATGCAGGATTAAAGCCTGACATCACGATCGCAGTGCGGATGGATGCGACGAACGAAGGTGTGCGGGATTACTACCTGTTGCCCGGCATGGACATGACGTGGGAGAACCTGCGCGTCGCGGAAGCCAACGGCATCTATCTCGACACGTATCGCTGTGACACCTTGGATTATTTTTACAGCCTGACCGAGCGCATCAATCTGGAGGACGCCGCATGAATGACGAAGTGCAAATGATCCCGTTTGACCGGATACGGATTTTGAATCCGCGGCATCGCGACCGGAAAAAGTTCGAGCTGATCGTGCAAAGCATCAAAAATCTGGGTTTGAAGAAACCAATTCAGGTGAGCTTGCGGGCGAAGGATGAGGAGGAAGGGCCGGGTTACGATCTCGTGTGCGGACAAGGTCGTATCGAGGCGTTTCAAGCGCTCGGTTACACGGCGATTCCCGCCGTGATCGTGGAAATCAGCAAGGAAGATCGCTTGCTGCGCAGCCTGGCAGAGAACATGGCGCGGCGGAATCCGGCGCCGGGTGAAATCCTGACCGAGGTGGAACGGTTGAAAAAGGAAGGGCTGACGTTGCGCGAAATCAGTGACCGCATCGACGTGGACACGACGACCATCAATGGATTGCTGTCATTAAAGCGCGCGGGCGAGCAACGACTGCTGGATGCCGCATTGAGCGGACGCATACCAATCGGTGTGGCGGTGGAGATTGCGCGCACTGAAGGCATCGAGATGCAGCGGGAATTGCTCAAAGCGTGTGAGAGCAAACAACTGACGCAGGCCGCACTGAAAACGATTCGCCGCGTGATGGACCGCCGGCGGCTGATCGGCAAGCAACGCGGTAACGGGCCGCGCAACGCGAAGCCAGCGCGCACAAGCGCGGAGAGTCTGGTGAATGTGTATCGGCGGGAGAGCCAGAAGCAGCGGCTCATGGTGAAAAAGGCGCGGATCTGCGAAGCGAAACTGTTGTTCGCTGTTACGGCGCTGAGGCGACTCATGGCCGATGAACATTTCGTGACGCTGCTGCGGGCCGAGGATTTAGCGTCCATGCCCAAGGATATTTGGGAGCGGGTCAGCGAGAAACGAAAGGAGGCAGCATGAGTCAGACGAATGGCAAGGTGGCGTTTGAAATGCGGAAACGAGAGGTAGAGTTGGCGCGACTGCTTCCGACAAAGTTGGTGAAGAACGCGCAAAACCTGAGGCGGTATCGGGCCATTGTCGCGTCCATTCCGGAAATTGGGTTGATTGAGCCGCTGATGGTTTATCCGCAAGGCGACGGGAGCGAAAACTGGCTGGTGCTAGACGGTCATCTACGCTTGCTGGCCCTGAAGCAATTGGGGAAGACGACAGCGGAGGTCATCGTCGCCAGCGAAGATGAGCGGTTCACCTACAACGCGCGCGTGAATCGGCTGCCACCGATCCAAGCGCATAAAATGATTGTTAAGGCGGTCCGCAACGGCGTAAAGCCAGAGCGGCTATCGGCGGCGCTGTTCATGCCGATGCATACAGTATCGGCCCTGATTAACCTGCTGGACGGCATCAATCCTGAGGCAGCGGAATTACTGAAAGACAAACACATGACGGCCGACGCAATCCGGCTGCTGCGAAAGGTGACAGCGTTACGGCAGATTGAGATTGCGGAAGTATTGGTATCAGCGAACAACTTCACGAAATCGTATGCGGAGGCGCTGGTGTTGGCGACGCCGCGAGATCAAATGGTGTCGCCGCAAGAGGAGAAGAAGAAAGCAGGTTTGACGGCGGAGGAACTGGCACGGATGGAGCGCGAGATGGAATCGTTGGAGAATGATTTCAAGGCCATCGAAGCGAACTACACCGAGAACATGATGAGCCTGACGCTGGCGCGTGGCTATATCAAGCGACTACTGGAGAACAACCGCGTGCTCCGGCATCTGCGGGATCACCACGCCGACCTGCTGACGGAATTTGAAGGGATTGCGGCGGCGGAGGGAGTGTGAACGTGGCTTGTTGTTTTTAGCGGGCGAGGCGGTCGCGGATGAAGCCGTGTGGTTTAGCCTTCGTCGCCGGCTGGGCCTTCGTAAAGGACACGGCCGGAGCGCTTGGAGATGACGATGATGTTGGAGGATTTCAATGCCATCTGGTCATCGGGATTTTTGTAAACGATCCAGACCTCGCCGGACTTCCAATTGCCGCCTGGGTAAAACCCCAAACGAACCTTTGATCCGTCCGCCACCTTCGCGCCCTTGAACAGGCGGTTGATGACATGGCGCTCGGCGCGACGTAAGGCGACCGCTTGGGTGATCTTGCGGCGCGACGGGGGGCGTTTCTTCAGCTTGGCGGTCATAAGAACTGGCCTTCAAGTTTCTTCAACAACTTGGTGGCCTCGCGGTGGGACGGGTATTTCTCCGGAGAAACCAACAATACCCGGCGCAGCCAAAACTTCGCCATCTCCACGTCGCACGGGGCTCCCAGTCCGTCGAGGTGCTGACGGGCGAGCGCGAACAGGGCACTCACGGCACGGCCTTCCGAATATTCGACGGCCACGCGAAACCATTTATGGGCCTCGGTGGGATTATAGACCTCCAATTCCCGGTTTTCGTAGAGCCTGGCGAGTTCCAGAAAACTGTCACCATGCACGGCTTGCGCAGCCCGGAGAAACCAAGGCACGGCTTGCGCCGGGGACGAGAGGTATCGGGCATACATGCGGCCGACATGGATCAGTGAATGGCTGTCGCCAGCCTCCACCGCCTTGATGAACCATTGCACGGCTTCCTTGTGGTCACACGGCACGCCGGAGCCTTCACGATAAGCGAAGCCGAGCCAAACCATGCCACCGGCGAGACCTTTTTCGGCGGCTTTGTGAAACCAGTAAATCGCTGCGGCTTGGTCCAAGGCCGGTGCGGGTAAATGCAGGCAGAGCCCCAAGTTGAGCATCGCGGGGGCGAAGCCCGCTTCGGCAGCCCGCTGAAACCAGCGCATTGCCTCGGCTTTGTCGCGTTTAGTCCCTCTACCGATGTTGTAGGCGGTGCCGATGGCGTGCCATACGGCAGGCTGTTCCGACCCCGCCGCTTGGAGCAGGCTTTGAAAGCATCTTTCCAAAACCATGGCTTGCGCCCGTAATTGTTTCAGAAATACCGGGTTATCATAGTCATCCTGAACCTCCTGATAATGTTTGAAGGCTTCGAGGTAGGCATCAACTTGTGATTGGTCGTCCATGCAGTGGTGGCGCGTCAGATTCGCGAGTTTGTAGAGCATTCCGACGACAGACACCATATTCTTCGGAGAGTATCACATCTCTCCATCGGTTATTTGCATGATATGGCGTTCGCTATATTGCATATTGACATTTTAATATACTAATGTAAAAGTCTCGAACGTGACGGGTGAAGAGATCAAGAATATCCGGAGCGGACTCGGGCTCTCGCAGGTGGAGTTTGCGAGGGCGTTGGGTGTCTCCTTCACGACGGTAAACCGCTGGGAGAATGGCAAGGCCACACCGCAAGGCGACCGGGTGGATCGAATCCAAGAGCTGGCGGCAACCAAGCAAGCGCAGACCGTCCTCGGCTACGAAATCCACGACGCCATCCCGGCCACACTGAATTTTGAAGGCGACCCGGAAGCCATCAAGCTGGTGGTGGACGCGCACCGGTTGCGCAATGGCCATCAATTCAACAAGGCATTTGGACTGGAACTTTCCCGTGTCGTCCCCCTGCCACACCAGCGCGTGGCTGTTTACGAACACATGCTGCCGCAAAATCCCTTGCGATTTTTGCTGGCCGACGACGCGGGTGCGGGCAAGACCGTGATGACCGGACTCTACATCCGGGAAATGATCAACCGTGGCCGGTTGCGTCGCGTGATCATCTGCTGCCCCGCCGGGCTGACGTGGAACTGGCAACGCGAGTTGCGGAATTTCTTCGACCTGGATTTTCGGATTGTGCGCAGCCAAGACTTTCAAAATGGCGATCCTCTGTCAAACGAGCAAGGGCTGTTCATCATCAGCGTGGACACGGCGGCAACGGAAGCAATCCGCGAACGGCTGCAAAACCTGACGGACGGGCGGTTTGATTTGGTGGTGTTTGACGAGGCGCACAAGTTGTCATGGTCGGATGGTCGCCGTCACGACACCAAGACGCGACGCTACCGGTTGGCGGAAACGCTGGCGAAGTCCACGCATCTTCTGCTGCTGACGGCGACGCCGCACATGGGAAAACAGTTCCCGTATTTCGCGCTGTGGCGGCTACTGGACTCGAACGTGTTCTCGACGATGGATGCGCTGGGCCAGATGGGGCAGGAAAAGCGCCGCAAATTTTTCATCCGCCGTCTCAAGGAAGAAATGGTGGATTATCAGTCGCAGCCGATCTACAAGCCGCGACTCTGCCAGACGGTCAAGTTTGACCTTTCGCCCCAAGAGCGCGCTTTTTACGACCAGTCATCCGATTATCTACGCTGGAGTTTTGAGAACAACCGGTCATTGAACCGCAATGCGGCGGCGATGGTGGTGGCGGTGTTGCAACGTCGGCTGGCAAGCTCGACCTACGCGATGGTGCAATCGCTCGAACGGCGGCGGAAACGCATCACGGATGCGACGACCGTCGAGGGTCTGCCAAGCGCGGAGCGCTTGCTAGAACAATTTGACACCACCACCGCCGATGACTCCGAACCGACCGAGACGGGCGCGGAAAGTCAGGAGCGCGTCGAGGAACAAGCGCTGGCACTGGCACAACCGCAAGCGGAGAAGCAGCGTGGAGTGGAATTGCGGTATCTGGATGAAATCATCAAGCAAGGGGAAGACATTCTTGGCGCGCAATGTGAGACGAAGTTTCTGAAGCTGCGCGAGCTTGTGGACGCGGCGGAATTTCAACACGAGAGGTTGCTGATTTTCACGGAGCATCGGGACACGCTCGAACATTTGCAGCAACGGTTTGAAGCGCTTGGTTACACCGGACAGATTGCAGCGATCCACGGCGGCATGGATGTGGAAGAGCGAGAGCGCCAGCGGATTTTCTTCATGCCGCCCGCGGAGCGTCTTCGGCAAAACCTGACGAATCCGGACGCGCCGAGCGCACGCATCATGCTGGCGACGGATGCCGCTGGTGAAGGCATCAATTTGCAGTTCGCGTGGCTGATGGTGAATTTCGATGTGCCGTGGAATCCAGCGCGGCTGGAACAGCGCATGGGCCGGTTGCACCGGTTCGGTCAGCGCCACGATGAAGTTCGCATCTTCAACTTCATCGCCGACAAAACGCGCGAAGGCGACGTGCTGGCGACCCTGCTGACGAAATTGGACGAGGCACGGCGCGAACTTTGCACGGACAAAGTTTTTGACGTCATCGGCCAGCAACTTCAAGAAGTGTCCATCCGCGACTTGCTGCGCGAGTCGTTGTTTGAAACGTCGCCCTATCCCGCGCAGAAGCGGCTAGATTCCATGTTTGCGACGCAACGGTTGCGGGCGTCAGTCGAGGAACAACGCAAGCAGGCTTCCTCCTTCGGCGATGTCGCCAAGCGGCTGGGCCAATTGAATGCCGAGATTGAAGTCGAACGGTTCAACCAACTGCTGCCGGCCTACGTCCAGAATTTTGCCGAGAAAGTTTTACCCCGGCTGGGATTTGAAATTGATGGCGATATGAACCAGCGTGCCCGGCTGAACCGGACTTCCGGCTCGAACTGGATTGAACCGCTTGCGAGCCAGTGGCGCGGCGGATTGCCGCCTTACATTTCCGTGCGGCGGGACGGTTCGGCGGGAAGTGATGCCGCGCCGATTGCGTTCCTGCGTCCTGGCGAGCCTTTGTACAATGCGTTCTGCGATGAAACCATCCGGCGGTTTGGCAACGACGCGCAGCGCGGCGGATTCTTTCTCGATCCCACGGCGGAGCAGCCCTACTACGCCGCGTTGTATGTCTGCCAGTTGGGCGAACGGTCGTTGCGCGGTGGCGGTGCGAAACCGCGTCTGTTGGAACGCCGCCTGATGGGCTTGCGCTGGGACAACGCTGGCGAGTTCACTGCCTGCGCCCCGAATCATCTGATTGCGCTGGTGGGTGCGCCGCCCTCCCTCGCGTGGAAAGCGGGCGCGCTGCTGCAATCTCCGCTGGATCAAGTCCACCGCGCCGACGCGCACGCCCGGATGCTGGCGGAGACAACCTTTTTGCAACAAGCCCGCACGGGGGTTCGCGCCGAATCGCTGGCGCGGCTGGAGGACTTGCAACGCGGGTTTGATTTCTCGGCTGGTGAAATGGCGGAACGGCGGGTGGAATTTGCGCGTCGCGTGCGGGATGGCGACGAGCAAGCAACCACACAACTTGATCTGGTGAAGCGCGAGCAAAGCCGCATCGAACAGGATAAAGCCGAGGCATTGCTTTACGAGCAACGGCGCGGCGACCTGTTGGACATCATCACGCTGGAACGCATCGCCGTTGCGCTGGTGATTCCCGACCAAAGCCCGGAAGCACTCGAAAGCTACGATAAGAACATCGAGGCCATCGCGATGCGTGTGGCAATCAACTACGAAGTGGACCGACACAAGGCGAAGGTGTTCGACGTGTCCTCGCCCCATCTGGCGCGTGGCTACGATCTGGAAAGCCATCGGGCGAACAGCGAGAAGATCGTCATCGAGGTCAAGGGCCGGGCGGGACGCGGTCAGGTGCATCTGACCGAAAACGAGTGGCCCACCGCTGCCAACGTGCGGGACAAGTATTGGCTCTACGTCGTCACCGACTGCGCGACCGAGCCGCGCCTGTTCCGGGTGCAAGACCCCGTGCGGCTCGCTTTCAGGACGCGGCAGAGCTTTACATTGAACATCGGCGACATCATCAAGGAGGCGGAAGCTGAATGAACTGCCCGCGAAACACGCTAACCACCCAAATGAAACCGATCAAACAACCTGAAGCGGGAGTCACCAAGGCAGTCGAAGCGATTCTGCCGGAGATACGTTCCTTGATCGAGGAGGCGCGGCACCGGGCGGTGACGGCGGCCAACCTCGCGATGGTAACGCTCTATTGGAACATTGGGCGGGTCATAAGCACGGAGGTGCAAAGCGCACCCGGCCGGGCCGGATACGGTGAAGCCCTTTTGACTCGCCTGGGCGACCGGTTGAAGATCGAATTTGGGCGCGGTTTCTCACGGGCCAACCTGCAGGACATGCGGCGGTTCCACGATGTTTTTGAGATTCGCCAGCCAGTGGCTAGCAAATCGGTGCTGTCGGCGATTCGCCAGCCAGCGGCTGGCAAATCCCTTTCTCTGGCATCAGTGGCTGCCGAATCCGGCGAACGCCTCCTGGTGGATTTCACTAAACACTACCACTTGGGCTGGACGCACTACCGGATTCTCCTGGGTATCGAGGATGTCCGGCAGCGACGGTTTTACTTCGAGCAAGCCTGCCACCAACGGTGGTCCAAGCGGGAGCTACAGCGGCAGATCGCCGGAGCCTTGTTTGAGCGAGTGGCCTTGTCGAGCGACACGCGCGCGCTGGTCAAGCTAGAGAAGCAGAAGGGGCCGCCGGAGGTTGCGCACTACCGCGAAGCGTTCAAGGACCCGTATCTGCTGGATTTCCTTGGGCTGACCGGCGCGTATTCGGAGAGAGACCTCGAAGCAGCCATCGTCAGCAACCTCCAGCAGTTCCTCACCGAGCTGGGCAGTGATTTTTGTTTCATCCGGCGCCAATACCCGATGCGGATAGACGATGAGGACTACTTCCTGGACCTGCTGTTCTATCACCGCGGACTGCGATGCCTGGTGGCAGTGGACTTGAAGATTGGGCCGTTCATCGCGGCGGACAAGGGCCAGATGGACCTTTACCTGTCGTGGCTTAAGCGGCACGAGTGGCGCTCCGGTGAAAACGAGCCGGTGGGCCTGATCCTCTGCACGTCGAAGAAACGGCAACACGTCGAACTGCTGCTGGCGCACGGGCCGCACAAGATGCAGGTATCCGAATATCTGACCAAGTTGCCGAACAAGAAGGTGCTCGAAGATCGGCTGAAAATTTATGGGCGTTTGCTCGAGGAAGGCGAAATCTAAATTCCAATGACCGACAAACCCCGTTTAATCGAAGTCGCGTTTCCGCTGAAGCAGGCGTCGCTGACCAGCGTGCATGAGAAGAATGTGCGGCATGGGCACATCTCCACGCTGCATATCTGGCCGGCGCGGCGTCCGTTGGCGGCGTGCCGGGCGGCGCTGCTCTGCACGCTGCTGCCTGATCCCGGCGACGCGCAGAAACGGCAGGAACTGCTCGACCTCATCGGCGGGACGGTGGTGAAGAAAAACGTCACCAGCGAGGATGACGAGGGCAACACCGTTTCGGAGGAAAAAGAGTTCGTGGAAGGTGGTGTGCTCGTGTGGGGTAATGAGAACGCACCGGAGATGGACACGCTGCGCGCGGCCATTAAACAATTCTATGGCGGCAACGCGCCGAAAGTGCTCGATCCATTTGCGGGCGGCGGCGCGATTCCGCTGGAGGCGATGCGGCTGGGATGCGAGGTCACGTCGGCGGACCTGAATCCGGTGGCGTGGTTCATCCAGAAATGCACGCTGGATTATCCGCAGCGGTTCGCGGGGAAGAAATGGCCGCTGCCGGAGTTTGTGCGCGAGTGGCCCGACTTTGTGGAGGACTTCATCGCGGGCAAAATCAAGAAGCGGAAGGGTGACAAGAAACCTCACTTCAATGACGACAAGCAATACAGCTTCGACAATCCGGCAAAACCTCTCCAAGAAGGCCAGGCGGTTACAACCGCCCCGGACGCACTGAACGCACTGCCGGACGCGGACCTGGCGTGGCAGGTGCGCGCGTGGGGACGCTGGGTGCTGGAACGAGCGCGGCAGGAATTGGCGGCCCGTTATCCGATTGTGGATGGCGAGCCGACCGTGGCCTACCTGTGGGCGCGCACAGCGCGCGATCCGCAAACGATCGGACGCATCCCGCTGCTCAAGACGTTTTGGCTCGGCAAAAAAAGAGGCAAACGCGCTGCGCTGCTGCCCGTGCCGAACGCCGATGGCTCAGGCGTGACGTTCAAGCTCTTGCGCGAAGCGGACCTGGCGCAACCGCAGCGGGTGGTGAGTGAACACGATTTCTTGCAATGCTGGGAAGTCACCGCCGAGACGTTGGAGGAATTCTTGAAGAACGGCACGATGAACCGCGCCGGTGTGTGGAGTCCTTGCAGCGGACGGCCTGGCGTGATTGCATTGACAATGGAGGACCTCCGCCGTCAAGGACAGCAAGGGTTGTTGGGGACGCAAATGACGGCGGTTGTCGTAGAAGCGAGAGCCAAAGTCGGGAAGAAAACACGGAAGCATTATCGTTTGCCAACCGATCGGGAATTCCAAGTTGCGCAGGTTGAAGTCGAAGACCTAACCGACGCGTTCAACGGAGTTCCAAATGGGATTCCAGCCGAGCCTTTGGCGGCTGCAGGGACACTGGGTTTTCGCGTACCACTCTACGGATTCAAGAAGTGGGGAGAACTTTTTACCAACCGGCAGCTTCTCGCTCTAGCGGCCTTCGTCCGCAACGCCCGAGCTGCACACCAGTTGATCTGCTCCACGAATCTGAAACTCAGTGAAGCAGTGAGCGCTTACATCGCACTGTGCATTGACAGGTTGGCAGATTATTCCAGTGCGGTCTGCTCTTGGCACAACACTGGTGAGAAGATGCGGAACACATTTGGACGGTTCGCACTCCCGATGGTTTGGGATTTCTGTGAAGTGAATCCGCTTTCGGAAACGTCTGGCAACTTCCTTGGGGCAGTAGAATGGGTTGCGATGTATGTCAGTCACGCATCACAGGCGTGTTCAAAATGTCCTGCCGTTTCCATTAGGCGTGAGTCGGCGACAGCCAGTAGTTCCGAACGACAGGACGTGGTTTTGACTGACCCGCCTTACTACGACGCAATTCCTTACTCGGACCTGATGGATTTCTTTTACGTCTGGCTCAAGCGTTCGGCGCTCGGCCTTGCGGCGGACGTGGACGAAAACCTGAAAGCGGACGTCTCACCTAAATGGGATCACGAAAAAGGCGATGGCGAACTGGTTGACGATGGATCTCGCTTTGGCGGAGACAAAGCGTTGAGCAAACAAACTTATGAAAATGGGATGGCCAAAGCTTTCGCACGTTCCTGTGAGCAACTTGGAGAGAGCGGTCGTTTGGTGATTGTCTTTGCCAACAAGTCCGTTGACGCGTGGGAAACACTTGTTGGCGCTTTGATTCGTGGCGGTGCGGTGGTGACGGCCAGTTGGCCGATTCAGACCGAAATGCCAAACCGCACACGAGGACTGAGTTCCGCTGCTTTATCCACTTCCGTGTGGATCGTCTCCCGCAAGCGAACGAGCGCAGCATTGCCCGGCTGGGAAGAACTGGTGCTGGAGCGGATGAAGGAGATTCTTTTCGGGCGGCGCGATGAGCTCGGCGGCATCAACATTCTCCAATACTACTTTGACCTGGGCATTCGCGGGCCGGACTTCATCTGGGCCGCGCTCGGGCCAGCGCTGCAAGCTTACAGTGAACATCCATTCGTGAAAAAAACCGGCGGCGGCATGATGACGGTGCGGGAGTTCTTGGATGAAGTGCGCAAGCTGGTGCTGCAATTCTCGCTCGGCGAATTGCCCGGCTTCCGCGAACTCCAGCGCGAGACGCAGGGGCGCGGCGAAACGGTGGCGCTGGATTCCGTCACCCAATACTATCTGCTGCACCGGGCGTATTTCGGCCTCGAGCCTGCGCCCGCCGGGGCGTGCATCCTCTACGCGAACGCGTGCGGGAAGAACGAGACGGAATTGAAAGTGGTCTGGAACATCCTCGAACAAGGCGGCAAGTCCGGGCCTGGCAAGAAGGGCCGTCCGCGCAAAGACGCCGAAGAGGGCGAAGCCGAAGAAGCGGCGGAGGAAAGCAGCGGGAGCGAGTATCGGTTGCTGGACTGGTCGGAGCGCGTGGAGAGCGATGACCTGGGCGAGAGCCGGGGTGGGCTGGCGTCGCCGCTGGTGGACAAGTTGCACCGGCTGATGGCGCTGTTCCAACGCAATCAGGCGGGCCAAGTGCAATCGCTTTACGAGAGTTGGGGACTGGCGAGCGAGCGGGCGTTTCCGCCGCTGTTGCAGGCGATCCGCGAGCTGGCGTTGCAGGATAGCAACGAGACGGAGCGGCGGCTGGTGGAAGCGCTGGCGACGCAGTTGAAACTTTCGCGCCAGCAGGTGGTGGAAGACGGCGTGGTGAAGGAAGGGCCGTTCTTCCCGGCGATGGACGAAGCAACGCGGGCGAAGTTGAGTTACCGGAAAAAATAATCCTATGGCAAAACAAGTTCTGAAACCCTGGAAAGATGTTTGCATCCTGCGGGAGGAAATCCGCACGAAGACACTGACGACCGCGGACTTTGCCGTTGACCTGCATCGCGTGATCTTCCAGCCCGGCAGCGGCAAACATTACACCGACCCGGACGCCTTTTTTGCGACGACTTACGCGACACCGAATCTGCGGAAATTCTGCCGCGACGTGTTGCGGCGGCTGGCTGGCGAGGATGGCGGCGAGCCAATCATCAACGTGGCGCAGACGTTCGGCGGCGGGAAGTCGCACACGCTGACGGCGCTGTATTATCTGACCACGCTCGGCAAGAAACTGCCGATGAAGGCGACGGCGGTGCAGCACATTCTCGCGGAAGCGAAACTGGAGAATCCTCCGAACGCGGTGGTAGCGGCGGTATCTTTCGACAAGGTGGACTGGAAGAAGGGCGGCGAAGCGAAATCGCCGGACGGCAAGGTGCGCTCGTTTCGTATGCCGTGGAATTTGATCGCGTGGCAACTCCTCGGCGAGCAGGGATTGGAAATCATCGGGCGCGACGAAAAGGAAGCGGATTACGACACGCCGCCCGCCGATACGCTTTGGAGCAAACTGCTGGCTGAGGTCGAGAAAAGCGGCAAGGGCGCATTGATTCTGGTGGACGAGTTTTTGATGTGGGCGCATGACGCGGCATCGCCCGACCCGTCGGGCGTGAGCAAGGATCGCGGACCATTCTGGAACGACCGGTTGAAGAATTTCTTCCAGCGGCTCGCGCAGGCGGTGGAGGCATCGAAACGGTCGTGTGTGGTGGTTTCGCTGCTGGCGACCGAACCGTCGAAGCAGGATGAAGTCGGCAAAGGGATTCTCGACGCGTGCAATCAAGGGTTAAACCGGCAAGCGTCGGTGCAATCGCCGGTGGAGAAGGGCGACCTCGCCGAATTGCTGCGCCGCCGGATGTTTGAGAAGTTTCCGGAGAATCCGGCGGACCGGCATCCCCACGTCACGGCGTTTTGGGATAAGATGAGGGCGATTGATCCGGCGCAGGCAAAACTGCCGAACGCGGAGGAAAAATTGAAGGATGCGTATCCGTTCCATCCGGATTTGCTGACGCGGTTTTTCGGCAAATGGACGGAGTTGAATCAGTTTCAACGCACGCGCGGGGTGCTGCAAACCTTCGCGGCAGCGTTGCGCGACGCGGAGAAATGGGACACGTCGCCGGTGATTGGTCCGCAAGTATTCCTCAGCTCGCCGGGCAGTGACGATCTCAGCCCCGCATTGCAAAAGCTGGCGGAGGTGGCGAAGGATTCCCAGCCGCAACACAATCCGCAGTGGCCGGCAAATCTGAAAACGGAACTCCCGCGAGTGGTGGACGCGCAGAAGGCGCACGCGGGAACTTTGATGGGACGCGAACTGGAGGCGGCGTGCGTAGCGACGTTCATTTACTCGCAGCCGATTGGCGAGCAGGCGGAAGTGGCAGACCTGCGCTGGTTGGTCGGGCCAACGTGCGATTTGCCGGCGGTGCTGAATAACGGACTGATCGCATGGGCGAAGTCGTCGTGGTATCTGGAAGAAACGGACGCGACCGAGCCAACAACGAACGTGCCGAAGTATTGGCGACTCGGGCCGAAGCCGAATCTCAATCAGGTTCATCACAGCTACAAGATCAAGGCGCTGAGTTTTGCCAAGGGCAAGTTCGATGAGCTGGCGAAGAAATGCGGGCCGCTGAAAGAAGGCTGCGACCAGGAGGGCATCAAATTCCACAATCAGCCGAACACCCCGGCGGACGTGGACGATGATGGCGTGTTTCGTTTGATCGTGCTGGGCGCGGATTATGCGGGCCAGCCGGGAACTAAGCCGCACACGGCCGCGGAGTTATTCCTACGAACGCATTCGTCATCCACGGACAACCGAACCTACCAGAACGTCGTGCTGGTGGTGACGCCAAGCGTGGGCGGTTTGCAGCAGGCGGAACAGCAGATCGCGGACTGGCTCGCGTGGCAGGAGATCAAGCAGTCGAAAGATTTCAAGGATTACGAGTCGCACGTGAAGGAAGCGGTGAACAAGCGTGAGCGTGAATCGAAACAGGCGGCGGAAACAGCGGTGAAGAACGCCTTCGAGTTGGTATTGCACGTGGACAAGACCGGCGCGTTGCATGTGAAGAAATTTACGATGGGCGCGCAAGCGTTGTTCCCCACGTTGCTGCAAGAAAAGGAACTCCGGTTGTTCAAGGAGAAGATTGACGCGGAAACGATCATGCCGGGCGGCCCGTATGCGGTGTGGCCGGCGACGGATGACCGAGTCCAGGTGAGCGCGCTTTACCAGCAGTTCGCGCGACGGCCCAACTTGCCGAAGTTGTTGAACCCGCAGACAGTGACGAACACGATTGCCGATGCAGTGAAACGGGGCGTACTGGCGTTGCGTCACACGCGGCCGGATGGGTCAGAGCAATGGTTCTGGCGATGCAAGATTGACGTGGCGGATTGGGAGAAGAACGGCGAGGCATGGCTGCCGAGCAAGGCGGTGCTAAACAGCGTGAGCGCGCTGGCGGTGCTGCCGGAATCGCTGCCCGGCTTGTGGCCCGCCGAACCCGCCGGAATCGAACTAGCGACCTTATGCTCGTGGTTCGACGGCAAGCACGCCTTCCAAGAGGTAACGCAACCGGGGTATCCGCCCGAGGCTCGCGCGATCCCGCAGGTGGCTGTGGCGGAAGTCCACAAGGCGGTCACGCAAGCGGTGAAGGCGGGAGATTTGTGGCTGGTTTTCGGAAACGACAGCGTGTGGCAGGACGAGGCAACGGCACTCCAGCTTGATGCGACAGCGAAAGTATTCCGACGCCCGCCGGTCCTGAACGCAATCGAGCTTTTGCCAGGCGCGATGAAGGATGCGTGGACCGCAGAAACCGAACCGAAGACGACCGT
>JAANMW010000457.1_pt1 | contig 47426 bp, 41 predicted proteins | sample 7279671 | NCBI WGS metagenome assembly JAANMW01 (sample SAMN14094541, study PRJNA606508) | bioreactor metagenome | isolation source: A lab-scale SPAN reactor treating ammonium-rich wastewater day 247 | place: Ireland: Galway | collected 2017-09-19 | reverse complement strand
GCTTGCGAGCGAAGTCATCTGGTGTGCGTAGCGCGCAGCGAGCTTGCGAGCGAAGTCATCTGGTGTGCGTAGCGCGCAGCGAGCTTGCGAGCGAAGTCACCGGGTGAGCGTAGCGCGCAGCGAGCTTGCGAGCGAAGAAGAAGGAGTCCCATGCCGGCCGAGAAGTCCACCCCCCCCCAGACCGTCGAGATCGACGGAGTGACCCTGCACCTGACTCATCCCGACGAGCTGCCCATCAAGTGGGTCGGGCAAGACGACCTGATCGCCCAACTGCTTGCCTCCTGGGTCGTGCTCGAGCAGCGCGACCTGCCTTTAAACCCACGCCTGCTGGGCAAGCCGGGAGTGGGCAAAACCACCCTGGCCTATGCCGCCGGCAAGAAGATGGGGCGCGAGGTGTATCTGTTCCAGGCCACCATGGATACACGGCCGGAAGACCTGATCATCTCGCCCGTAGTCTCGGCCGAGCAGTCGATCCGCTACGTGGCCAGCGCCGTGGTCACTGCCATGGTGCGCGGCGGGGTGCTGATTCTGGACGAGGGCAACCGCATGAGCGAGAAGTCGTGGGCTTCCCTGGCCCCCTTGCTGGATGCCCGCCGCTACGTCGAGTCCCTGGTGGCCGGCATCAAGGTCAAGGCCCACCCGGAATTTCGCTTCTGTGCCACAATGAACGACGATTCCTCCACTTTCGAGTTGCCCGAGTATATCCACTCGCGCCTGCAGCCGCAGATCCTGGTCGACTTCCCCGACAAGGAAGAAGAGCTCTCCATCTTGCAGGAAAACCTGCCCTTCATGGACCTGGCCGTGCTGAGCTATGTAGCCGACTTCCTGCAACGCGCTCACCGGGCCGACGAGCGTTATTCTGTGCGCGACGGCATCAACATCGCCCGTTATGCCGGAAAGATCGGCCGCGAGCTTGGCCTGGAGCCCCCCGTGGCCCTCAAGCGATCGATCTCCCAGGTGCTGGGTGAAGAGGCGCTGGTGTATGGGCCGTGAGCCCTTTGCCCTCAAGCACGGTAAAGTCCTGATCGTTCCGGTCTGCCACTACCAGATGGAGTTCGCCCAGGCGGTGCGGCAGGCCATCCGCGCCTTCCAGCCGGCTCAGATCGCGATCGAGCTGGCACCCTTCCTGCGCCAACGTTTTCTGGAAGCCGTCCAGCGGCTACCCTACCTCTCTGTGCTGGTGTATGGAAGCGAGGAGGCTCCCGAGTTCATGCCCGTGGACCCCTGCGATGCCTTCACCGAAGCAGCTCGCTCGGCTCTCGAGCGCGATATCCCGCTGCACTTCGTGGACCTGGCCCTGAAGTACCCCGGCGTCTTCGAGCCCATGCCCGACTCGTATGCCCTCTACCGGATCGGCCTGGAAGAGTATTGGAACGCCTATCACGAGGCCGCCGCCAACGCTCCCAGGGCCCCCGAGGACGAGTTGCGTGAGGCCCACATGGCCTTCGAGCTCGAGCGCCAGCTCGAGCAGGGCTCGCTGCTGCTCGTGTGTGGCATGGCCCACGCCGCGCGCATCCTCGGGCACCTCGAGGCGGGCACTGGCCGACGAGGCCAGCATGTCCGCGAGGACCAGGTCGAGCTTTACAATATCCACGAGGCCATGTACAGCATCCTCGGCATGGACACTCCCTTCTGCGCCACCGCCTACCAGATCGCACGCAACGGCTTCGGGTCCGACCAGGCGTGGGAGCCACCCCAGGTCAAGGAGCCGCCGGTCCCCGCCAGCTCATCCCGTCTTGAGCAGCTCGAGCGCAAGGATGCCATTCAATCCCTCGAGCGGTTGCTGGGTATGACCCCAAAGGACCAGAAGGCCGCCAAGAAGGATCCCCACTGGGCCCAGGAGCTCAAACGCCTGCTGGCCCTCAAGCTGCAAGAGCTCAAGGAGCGCCAGCTGGATGTCAACACGCTGTTGGAGGGCCCGCTCGAGCGTCCGGCCGAGCTCGAGAACGCCCCTCAGGTGCCCCGCCACCTGGTGCGGGTCTTCACCTTCAAGACCTGCAAGGATCGCAAGCGCGAGTTGCGCCAGACATTCCAGAAGCTGGTCGCGCAGCACTGGAGCTCGGACGGCTACCTCGACCGCCACCGCATGCTGCTGGCCCTGTGGGAGGTCTCCGGGCGCCACTACGAAGACAACACCGGCGAGCAGATCAAGCAGTGGCAAAAGCGGGTGATGTTGCAGTTCACCCGCAACTATTGCACCCTCACGGGGGGCATTCTGCCCACCCTCTACCAATCCGTGGTGGGGGCTCGCGGGGTGGCCGACGACAACTACGCCTGGGAGCTCTGGGAGCTGGGGCTGTTCTATCCCTGGGTGGACGAAAGCGGGCGCTACGACACCATCTCGATGGAAGGCGACGAGATCAACGTGGGCGGACGCCGCCTGCGCTTCGAGACCATCTGGTTCCACCGACGCATCCCCCGACTGCGCGAGCGTCCCCTCCCCATCAAGTCGCGCAAGAAGGAAGAAACCCCCGGCGAGTGGGGCGACGATTTCAAGAAAGGCACCATCTGCTCGTATCCCCCCGAGGATGTCATCATCGAAGACTACGGCCGCTATCTGCAGAAGAAGGCCATCACGGTGCTGAGCGAGGAGCGGACCCGGGTGGAGCCTTTCACTTCCAGTCTGCTGGACGGACTGGACATGCGCGAAACGATCCGGAACTGGGCCGACGGGCAGCAACTCTACGTGCGCGAGACCCAGAAGATCCGGGGCGGCACCGGCTCGGTGGTGCTGATCTTCGATGAAGATCTGGATGACCGGCGCTTCCCCTGGAAGATGACCTGGCACGGCGAGCACGCCCAGGAGTCGGACATGGCCTTCTACGCCACCCCGGCCCAGGCCAAAATCGTGGGCCCGGGAATCGCTCGTTGCGAGTATGGCGGCCTGATGCTCACCTATCCTCCTCGACGCTTGCTGGATGTGTGGAGCGATCCGTTCTATCGCGAGCAGTGTAAGACCAAGGCTGAGATGTTGCTGCTGGCGGGCCTGGAGTATTCCGAGGACAAGCACGTGGCCTATGTGGCAGCCAAGCCGCCTCGCACCTACTTTCGAACCCTGGCCAGCCGGCTCAACCGCAAGATCGTCTATCTGCCCATCGGGCAGCTCTCCCCGGTCAGCCTCAAGAAGATTCGTGTCTTTCACGTGCTGTCCGGGCACCGTCTGCGCAAAATAGCCAGAGACTACATCTGGTAGTGTTGTCGCTGCGCTGGCCCCGGCTCTGCAGGCTGGTGGAGAAACCTGGCACGACTGCGATCTGGCTGCACGGACAGGTACTGCGGCTGCGCGAGGAAACCGGTGAGTACGAGGGCGATCATCAGTACGCCGGTCACCTCGACTGGCACTTTGCCGAGGTTCTGGCCCGGGTCTTGAGCCTCAGCCGCCTCACTCCCCAGGGACCTGACGAGCCCCTGTCGGCGCCTCGAGATGTCACCGTCAACTTCGATCCCTTCCCGGACGGGCTGCGCTCGGGGGTGGAGTTTCGAGTCGCCGGAAGGCTCTTTCCGGATGGCCGCATCGAGCCCCTTACCGAGAGCCTGGAGCTGATCAATCGCGAGCAGTGAAGTCCGCGTCGGCCAGCAGGCCTCGAAACCGAGGGGAACTCAGCGAGGTAAGAAGAACCCCGCCGGGATGGAGTTCGACGACCAGCGTCTGGGTGAGCGTCTGCGCCAGGCCCGCGAGGCCCGCGGCTGGAGTCTTTCGGAGCTGGCCGCCGGGGTAGGCTATCCGCCCGAGATGGTGGCCGAGTGGGAGGGCGGCCAGCGTTCCCTCAAGCCTCGCCTGCTCTATCGGCTGGCCCAGGTGCTGGGTATACCCGTAGCCCGCCTTTTCGACGAGGACGAGAACCGTTTCATCCCCTGGAACCCCAATACCGGCCGACTGGACATCTGCCTTCACTGCGGCGCCCGCGAGCACGCCGCCGAAGCCGCCCACTGCAGCGAGTGCGGCTACCAGCTGGAGACTTCGCAGTGCACCGGCGAGTTGGAGGATGCTTACCTGGGCATGTCCCGGCCCTGTCTCAACCTGATCCCGCCCGGCCAGATGCACTGCCAGAACTGCGGCACCCCCTCGCTCTGGGCCGAGCTCTCCGACCGCCTGCCCCGGCGCGGCCTGCATGCCGTGGAGGGACTGGTGGAGGCTCCCGCTCGGGGTGAGCTGGAGCTCGCCCTGGAGCGGCTGGAGGAACTGGAGCAGGGCCTTCGCGAGGTGCGCCTGCAGCTCGCGCGGCTGGCCGGCCGCCCGAGCAAGGTGGAGCGCAGCTCACATCCTGACGCAAAGCGTTAACACTCTCCCGGGCACCCTCAACCGGCTGACCTCCCTTGGCGGCAAAATCGATCGTGGATCGATAAGCTTTTTTTCAGTCCGGAGGGGCACACTCTGCGCGTATGATGGTATCTGCCCCCGGATTGGCCTGGCTGCCGGTTGCCTCCGCGCGCTCCAAGAAGCGCGGGCCGGACCGGTTCGCTCCGACCGAGGCCCGTCCCGCCCTGCCCACCAGGGCGAGCCTGCAGGCCGCCGTTGGCCCGGGCCGGCGGGCCGAGCGCGAGAGCTTCTTCGCCCTGGCCAACGATCTGTTCGCCCGCGAGGGGTCGGTCCGAGAGCTCGAGCCCCGCTGGGCCAACCACCCCGATGGGGCGGTGGTAACCGCTTACCGGCAGGCTTCCCAGGAGCTGGGGCGCTCCAACATGTCCGAAATGGAGCGCCAGGACCGGGTCAACGGCACCTACCACGCGATCGATTTCCTGCTCGCCCAGGCCCCCGAGGAAGTGGAGGATCAGCGCGTCACCGAGTTGCTCGACCGGCTCGAGCCCACCGATCTGTCCATTCGCTTCTGCCTGCACCTCTACCGCGACGTGCCCTGCAAGGCCGACCTGGCCGAGCAACGCCTGGTGCAATGGGGAGTTCGGGGAGAGGGGGATCTGGGCCAGGCCCGGAGGGTGCGCGCTGGAGTGATCGACTTCACCCCCGACTGCCCCAACCCCGAGGTCCTCAAGTGGCTGGAGCGGCTGGATGAGCTCGAGGCGCTTCCAGGAAAACGCCTGGAAGCCCTGGGAGGAGAGATCGTGGCCGAACTGGCCCGTTTCCCCTACGGTCACCTCGACAAGGCTCAGGAGCTGGTGGAGCGGGCCGGCTCGAAGCCGGCTCTGAAGGCCATGTTCGAGCCCCACCGCGAGGCCTGGTTGGGCCTGGCCGAAAGCTGGGTGGAGCGGGGTATCGATGATCGATTGCGCTTTAACGGGGTCTACGGGTTCGACCTCTACCAGAGCATGGCTCAGAGCTTCCCCGACTGGCCGGTGGTGGACCACCTTGACTCCATGCTGGCGCAGGATTTCCTCGACAACGGCCACGGGGCCAAGTGGCTGGCCCGGCTGGGCCAGGAGCGACCCGAGCTGCTCAAGGTCATGAACGACCGGCCGCGAGCGCCGGGGGCCGAGCGTTGGAAGCTGCTGGAAGGAGCCATCCGTCGTGGCCACAAACTGGATGCCGATCAGAAAGACTTTATCCTGAGCTGGTTTTATCCACTCCACCAGGGAATGATCCACCTGCCCTGGGACTGGAACGGACAGCGCTCCGAGTCGATGAGCTGCCTGGCGGCCGCTCTGCCGCAGCTGAAGGACTGCACTCTCCCCGATGGGTTCGGCGGCCACCTGCCGGTCAAGCTGGCTCTGCGCGAGCACTTCGTGAGCGGACCGGACGCCGACCTTACCCTGGCCTTCGGGCTGGGCAGCACGCGCAACGATTGGATCGAGTCGCTGCAGCAACTGCTCGAGCACACCGAGCTTGAAAAAGACCTGCTCGCGGAGCTGCCCGAAAAATTGTCGAGCGGCAAGTGGGAGGAGCTACCCGTGCGCACTCGCAATGCTCTCGCCCTGCTCTCGCTGCGCCAGAACCCGGCCATCGCGGGGCTGGTGGAGCCTCTGCTCGAGACTCACCAGGGCCAGCAGGACGTCTTCCTGAGCCCCTACCGGGCTCGCTCGGTGGCCCGCCGGCTGGCTTCCGGCACCCCTGAGGATCTGGCAGCCGTGGCCCGCATGGCCACTGACCGGCGTTTTCAAGAAACCCTCGAGTCTCTGCGCGAGCACCTGGCGGCGATGTCGCCGGCCGATCAGGATCGCCTGGCCGATCAGCTCAAGCTCACGCCCGGCTCGCCCGAGCTGGCCCTGGCGGCGCTGCTGGCCGGATCCAACTCGCGCCTGGCCGAAGGGGTGGAACGGGTTCTGGTCGCCAACCGTGCGGATCAGCGCTTGCTCAGCTCGGAGCTGCGCTCGCTGATGATCGAGAGGCTGGCCCAGGGCGGGTCGGACGAAGCTCACCGGCTGAAGGTGATGCGCATGCTCTTGCCCTTCGATGACGAGCTGCTCAGCTTCCCGGGCCTCCAGCCGGGACCGCCAGCCAGCCTGACCGCCTGGCGAACCGGCCTGGGCGGCTGGGCGGGCGAGATCTCCTCGCGCCTCAAGGGCGCCGACGACCGCCAACTGGCCGACAGCCTGGAGATCGTGCTGAGGGAACGAGACCCCGCCGCGGTGGGCCTGGCCCTGCTTGAGGCGGTGCAGGCCGCCTCAGTCCTGCGCCAAGACGGGAAGGACGGCGAGCGTTTCCACGCCCTGGCTCAGGCATTCCAAGAGCAACGCCGAGGCGGGCTTTCGGCGGAGCAGGCGCTGGCGATCGTGGCCCCGCCCCCGAGCCTTCCAGCCTCGCCAGGAGTGGCCGAACGGGAAGACCGTGTGGTGGTGGGCGGCACCCAGCTCAGGCGGCGCGAGCGCAGCCAGGGAGGCCTTTCCTGACCAGGGCCGGAAGATCCAGGTGGGGTGCGGAGAAAACTACGCTTCGAGGATGAGCAGCTTCCCGACCGCTTCGAGGTGATCGAGCTGTTGGGCCGCGGCGCCATGGGTGAGGTCTTCCGGGCCCACGATCGGGATCTCGGCCGCGAGGTGGCGGTCAAAGTGCTGCTCGAGTCGGCCTGGACCCCCGAGCTGAGCGAGCGCTACCAGCGCGAGGCCCGCGAGCTCGAGCGGGTGCGCCATCCCAACGTGGTGGGCTTCTATGGCCAGGGCACCCACGAAGGGCGCGCCTTCCTGGTGCTCGAGTATGTTTCGGGAGGCGACCTGCGAGCCTACCTTCGCAGGCCGCGCGAGCGAAACGAACTGCTCTTGCTCTTCGTGGGCCTGTGCCGGGGTCTGGCCGAGTTGCATGCGCGGGGGCTGGTCCACCGCGACCTCAAGCCCGAGAACGTGCTGATCGGCGCGGACGGGCAGGCCCGACTGACCGACCTGGGGCTGGTGCGGGCCACCGACTCGAGCTCCCGCCTCACCTCCGAGGGGGCCCTCGTGGGCACCTTCTCCTACCTTGCTCCCGAGCAGATCACGGCCGGTCGGGCTTCCCCCGCTTCCGATCTGTATGCGCTGGGAGCCTGCCTGTACGAAGCCCTGGCCGGGCGCCCGGTGTTCGAGGGGCGCACCGAGTTCGAGCTGCTCGAGCGCAACGTCCGGGCCCAGCCGGAGCCTCCCGGGGTCTCCCCCGAGCTCGACAGCCTGATCGTGCGGTTGCTGGCCAAGAATCCGGAAGACCGACCCAGCCTGGAGGAAGTCTCACGTGGGCTGCTCGATGGCCTGACCCCTGCTGGGGATTCCTCGACGAAGCCGGCAGGCCGCGAGCCGTCCCCTGGTTCGGGCCTGGTGCCGCCAATGGTCCAGGGCAGCAATTCGTCCCAGGAAGGGCCGGGCCAGGAGCAGCCCGTGATCCAGAGCGGCGATTCGTCCCAGCCAGGCCTGACGCAGCCGACAGACCCGAGCCAGGAGCCCGGGTCCGACCACGACTCCAACACGGCCCGCTTCCAGATGGTCCTGGCCTCCAAGCTGGAGCTGGAAGGGCGGCGCAAGGAGGCCCTCTCGGCCTATCACAGGGCCTACCGACTGGCCGAGGAAGGCTCTGCCCAACAACGCGAGCTGGCCATCATCCTCGAGGAGCTCCAGCCGCGCAAACGCTCGCTGGCGCTGCCGCTGCTGCTGGCCTGTTGCCTGGCAGGCTCTTCCTGGTGGTGGCTCCAGCGGCAGACTCCGGTACAACTGGCCGCTCTCCCGCCGATCGAGCTGAAGGGTCCGGCCACCGCCAGGGTGCCGGTCAGCATCTCGGTCCTGCCCTTCGGGGCCCGGGTCGAAGTGGACGGGCAGCCGGTCGAAGGCCCGCTTGAGCTCTGGCCCGGAACGCACCGCCTCCAGGTCTCCCACCCGACCCACCTGCCCCAGGAGCGCACCCTCACCGTTGAGGAGGGCAAACCGCTGGAGCTGAGCCTGAAGCTCGAGCCGGCACCGGTGGCCTTCCGGATCGTGGTGACCCCTCCGCCGGTGCGGGTGGCCCTGCTCGACGCCCGGGGTAAGAAGCTCTCCGAGCAGGTCGTGACCAAGGGGGGCTTGGAGCTGAAGGCGCTGCCTGGAGAGTACACCCTGCGGGCCAGCCGTCAGGGCCACCGGTCTCTCAGCCGCAAGCTGTCGGTCAAGCCAGGCCTGCAGCCGGTCAAGCTGGCCCTGAAACAGCTTCCTCCTCCCCCACCTCCACCGCCGCCGGTCTATCACGAGCCGGTCTACGGGCAGCCGCCCCCGGTTTACTATCCCCCGGCCGGGGGAGGCGGACGGAGCTGGAATACGAAGTAGCCTGCCCATGCGCATTGTTCGGCTCTGGCTGGTCCTGCTGGTCGCGGCCTGGGCCGCTCCCCTCAGCGATCGCACCGTCATCATGGTGGTGATGAGCGATGCCAGCCGGCTGGATGAGGTCTCCGATCTGGTCAAACAGGTGCGCGACTCGAACGGGTTCAGCGAGAGTCAGGTGCCTATCGTGTTCGCCCGACGCGATCAGCTCACCACCCGCGACTACTCGATTCTAGGCTTTTCCCCGCAATCGCTGCCGGTGATCGCGCTGGTCAAGATGTCCTCCTTCGGCAATCCGGAGAAGGTCGTGGGTGAGCCGCCCATCATCATGCGCCAGGTCCATCGCTACGACCTGGCAGCCCGGGTGATCGTGGCCCGCTGGGCCCAATGGCGCGGTCTGACCGTCCCCGAGAGCCTGGCCGGACCGCTGGCGCTGGGCTCTCCCGAGCAGGTCTACGCCCTGGTGGTGGACGATGACGCTCTCCGTCGCGCATCGGGCGTGAGCCAGGTGGAGAAGCTGCGAGCCCAGCACGGGCTGACCTTTGCCGATCTGCCGGCCATCGGGGTCAACTCCGACTTTCTGACCGAAAAAGAATATGCGCGCCTGGGCTTCTCGGCCGAGGCCCTGCCGGCGTTCCTGGTGGTGCAGAACTCTCCGGCCGGCAACCCTTCGCTGGTGGTGGGTCGCTCGCTGGTACGAAACTGCGCCGACCCGGTCTTCGGGGCCACCAGCCTCTTTCGCAGCTTCAGCGCCGCGCGGGGCTTGCCCGTTGCCCGGGAGCTTCCGGCCACCAGCTTCTCGGAGGCCGATGCGCTGCTGGTCACCGTGCGAGCCGTGGGACCCCAGGAGGTGGAGGTGGGCTACAGCTACTCCCTCCAGGGCGCTTTCCCCCACCCCACCGGCTACTGGATTCAGGAGCAACGCTCGGTGCGCGACCCGAGGGGAGACAGCGTCGCTCCAGCCCTGGCCACTTTCGACCTGCGCGAGCCGCTCGGCAGCACACCTGGCGTCACCCGCACTTTGAGCATGCCCACCACCGTGAGCGGCACCTATCGCTTGCGCCTCTTCCTGACGGACAAGCGTAGCGGCACAAGTCTTACTTTGGAGAGCCCTTTCGTGGTTCCCTAGCATCGGGCTGCAACCAGCTCACGGCCACCTGCACGCGTCCCAGAGCCCGCTCGGCGGTGGTGTTCCCGTTCACGGGAGTGCGCTCGAGTCGGCCCCCGTATCCGCTCAGAAAGTCGAGGTTGGCCTGGATGCCGCGGGCGGCCTGATACTCGCGAACCTTGACCTGCTCGGTGCGGCGTTCGGCGGCGTCCACCAGGCTGTCGGGGTCGGCCAGGGTGCTCCACAGGTCGCGAAGCTCCGGGCGAGAGAGCTCTCCGGCGGCAGTTTGGCGAGCGTTTCTGGCCTCCAGCCTGAGCGAGGCTGACTCCTGGCGAAGCCGAGCCCCGCGCGATTCGGCCCTGGACTCTTCGCTCAGCTGGTCGTAATCGGCATCGGCCTTCTGGCTGAGCTTGAGCAGGCGCTCGAGCTCGAGCTCGAGCTTACGAGCGGTCTCCTGATCGCTGACCAGCGAGTTGCGAGCGTAGTAGTTCAGGTTGTCCAACCGCTCGATCTCCTCGAGCTGTCCCAGGAAGTCGTTGTTGGCCAGTCGGTCGCGCTCGGCCTCGAGCTCGAAGAGGCTGGAGCGAACCTGGGTCATCCGTTGCCGGACCAATCCAAGCTCTTTCTGACAACTTGCGATCTGACCCAGGGTGAGGCGCATCTGCACTTCCAGGCCCTGAGCCCGGTCGTTGCGGCTGACGCTCTGGTGACGCTCACCCGTTTCGAGCTGGTCGGCTTCCTGCTCGAGCTCGACGGCCCCGGCCTCGGCCTGGTCGGCGTGCAGCTCGCAGCGGCCCGCCTGCTCGTAGGACTCAGCCGCCCGGGCCTCCTGCTGGCCGGCCACCTGAACGTCTTGAGTGGTTCCGTTCTCGGCTGCCTCGACCACCTCGCTGGCCTGCACGACGGCGTCCGACTCGGCCACCTGGGCGATCTCGGGGCCCTGACCGTTGGAGCCGGTGGGAGCCCCCTCGCCGGGACGTCCGTTGGCCACCGAGCGCAGGCCGGCAGCGAGCATGCCCAGAAAGCGCCGCAGGCCGATCCCCTTGACCTTCTCGTCCTCGTCCGCCCCCACGTCCAAGATCACGAAGGCGACCTGGGCCTGGCCGGTCTCCTTTCCGTTGGAGACCACCTCACCGGTGTAGTCCACCGGCATGCCATGATCATCCTGAATCAGCGAGCCATCGGGAGTGCGCATGACCAGCGCCGCATGGGTAGAAGTGCTCACGATGGCCAGTCCGTTGCCGTCCAGGGTGCTCCTGTCGACCGCCCGGGCCTGCACTCCGAAGTAGCCGGCCACCTCGTCCGGCCAGCGCTTGCCGTTGAGGAAGGCCAGCGCCTCCTGGTAGCTGACGCCCTTCTCCTGCGCGTAGCGCTGGGCGGCGGCGGCCATCAAAGTGATCGCTTGCTCGACGGCGCGCGCGTCGTCGCCCCCGATCCGGGAGGACACACGGGCCTGCTCGAGCTGCTCGGGGGTGAGCTTCACCTCGTAGCCGTCGCGCATCTTCACCTGCACCGTGCCGTCCTCGGCTTTGCGCACTTCGGCGGCCTTGCGCCCCCAGTTGTGCTGCATGGCCTTGATGACGCTGATGGCTCCGCAGTTCCCGGCGCTGCCCTGCTCGACATTGTCGAGTTGCTCGGCGGGAGTCTCAGGGGTCGCCTCGACTCCCCACCCCAGCATTCCGGTCAGCTTGCCGGCCCCGCGCAGCAGCGGGCCCACGACACCCGAAGCCGCTCCGGCGAGGGAAGCGACAAGCCCCTTTCCCTCGCACTTGAGCCTCTGGATCAGCTCGGAGTCGTCTTGCCAGCACGAGGCCAACTGGCGATTCAGGGTTTTGACACGGGGACCGGGCAAACCCGGTTGGTCGATCTCGGGGGTAGACGGGGAGAAGACCGGCTTGACGGCATTCACGCTGGCCAAGGAGGTGCTGGTAACGGCGGTGGTCTGCACGGCTGCTTCTCCCCTCTGGTTCCTGCCCTCAGGATAACAGTCCGCCTTTACCGAATCGTGTAAAAATTGTTACAGTTTTGTTTCAGCGCTCAGAGTGTTTGTTTTAAAGAATCAATCCCTCCTCGATTTTCAAACACCAAAAACTGTCTAATTTCCCACTTCGGCGTGCCGGCGGGCCTGCTCGATATAGCGCAAGGAGCCGTGGCGAATGCGCTCGCGCTCGTCGGCGCTCAGCTCGCGAGCTTTGCGGGCCGGCACTCCCATGTAAAGAAAACCGCTCTCCAAGCGCGCTCCCTCGGGAACCAGCGCCCCGGCTGCCACCACGACCTGCCTCTCGATATGAGCGCGATTCAACACTTTGGCCCCGATTCCGATGAGCACTTCATTCTCCAGGGTACAGCCGTGAAGCATGGCCTGGTGGCCGATGGTGCAGAGCTCCCCGATGCACAGGGGTAGGCCTGCGTCGGTGTGAGCCACGGCGCCGTCCTGCAGATTCGTGCCAGCTCCAAAGGAGATCCAGTCGTTGTCTCCTCGCACGACCGATCCGTACCAGAACGAGCATCCAGCCGCAGCCCGTACCCTTCCGATCAGACAGGCCCCGGGGGCCACGAAGACATCCTCGGCAAGCTCAGGGGTGAAACCGTCTATGGTCAAAAGCATGGCCGAAAGTTTGGAGCCAGGCGGCAGGTTCCTCCCCTCGAAGCGAGAACGGGGGGCCATGCGCGCGAAAACCCTATCGATCCTCGGTTTGCTTTTGGTCACCTGGCTGCTGGCCGGCTGCTCGGGCTCGAGCGGCTCGGGCAAGACCGAGACCTTCACTCTGCGGGACAAGAAGGTCAGCTTCACGGCTCCACCCGAGAGCTGGAAGCGCTCCGAGCACAAGACAGAGCCCACTGCGGATGCGACCTTCGACAAGCCCCAACTGCTGGCGGTGGAATTCACTCCCCCCTCGGGCGGACACCTGACGGTGACCAACCTGGGCGTCAGCGACCTGGTGCGCAAGGGCAAGGAGATTCGCTCCATCGCCCAGGTTCTGGGCCAGAACCCCAAAGCTGCGGATGCGATGAGTCGCATCGTGGCTGAGCTCGACGAATCGGGCCTGGCCGGGCTGATCGAGTATTACGATGAAGAGTCCAAGACGGTGAAGAGGCTGGAGAACCCCCTCCACGATGAGCTCGACCAGGCGGCCCGTGCCCTCAAAGCGGGCAAGACGGCAGATGCCATCAAGTCTCTCAATCAGGCCGCCGGCCTGTGCGAAGAGGGCTCGAAGAAGACCGAGGTGGACCTGATCGAAACCGGGCGTGTGTTCTGGGCCATCAAGAAGCGCGACGGCAAGATCACGGCTCAGGAAGAGATCAGGGTGGACGGCCAGCGTGCCGCCTGGATCGCCTTCACTGTGGGCGATGAGCGAGGTCTGAGCGTGCTCTTCATGAAGGACAAGAACCTGTTCTCGGTCTCTTTGAACGTGCCCAGCGCCGGCTATGTCGATGGAGAATCGGCCGTGAAGGCCGTCGTGGATACACTCAAGGTCGAGTAGCCCACCGGTCGAAGGCGGGGAAGGCCAGGCCGCTGGTCATCACGATCAGGGCCACGCCGCAGAACATCAGGGGATAGCCCAGGTTCTGGGCCACGACTCCCGAGAGCACCGATCCGGCGAAGCTGCCCACGTCGATCCAGGCTGTGATCAGAGCCAGCGCCGTGCCCCGCACGGCCGCCCCGAGCCGCTGCACGGCCAGGGCTGAGAGCGCCGGATAAAGGATGCCGTGGCCGGCCCCCGCCAGCAGGCCGGTTCCCACCAGGATCCAGGACTCGCCTTTGCCCAACAGGGCGAACAGGCCCATCCCCCCAGCCTGAAGCAAGAGGGCCGAGGGGATGATGCGCTGGGGGCCATGGCGGTCGGAAGCCGCGCCCATGCCCAGCCGGATCAGCACCGAGCTGAGGGTGTAACAGGCGAACATCAGCCCCACTCCAGTCAGCTTCTCCCGGGCCGCGAAGGGGGCGGCAAAGCCGTACAGGCTGCCGACAGCGTAGCCGAAGCCGAGCGAGCCAAGGGTGACGGCCAGCATGAGCTTGGACCGCAGCAGCTGGAAGAACCGGCTGTCGTCCTGCTTTTCGTGAGGGGAGCGGTGAACCTCGGGCAGGGTCAGAAAGCCCGCCGCAGCGGCGAGGCTGAGGGCGGCCGAGAGGGAGAACATGGCCTGAAAGCTTGCCCGGTCCACCAGCAGCTCGCCCCCAACCGGACCGATGGCGCCCGCGAGCAGACCCGAAATACCGAACAGCCCGAAGGCCTGGGCCAGCCGTCCCGGGGGCGCCTGATCGGCGATCCAGGTGAAGAGCGCGGTGAAGTAGGTGGAGACCACGAAGCCATGCAGCCCTCGTAGGGCCACCATGGGGATCAGCATCACCGGGATGACGAGGAAAGCCAGGGCGGTCAGGCCGATAAAGAAGGCGCCCCGAAGGATGTAAGGCCGCCTGCCGTGGCGGTCGACCCGGTGAGCAAGCCAGGGCTGCGAGAGCACGGCGCCCACCCAGTAGCCGCCCTCGGCGGCACCGATCTCCCAGGGCTGCAGGCCCTGCTCGGCCAGGTAACGGCCGGTGAGCACGAACATGGAGGTGCCCGAGAGGCAAATCAGGTTGAGAAAGGTGCCCCACCAGAAGACGCGGCGGTAGCTGCTCACTCCTGCAGAGCCTCGCGCAAGAGATGCAGGGCGGCCTGGACGGATTGCTGGCGGATCTGGTCGCGATCTCCCTGGAAGAGGAAACGCTTTGTTTGCGTCTCCTGAGGGCCCGCCAGGCCCAGATAGACCAGGCCCACAGGTTTGTCGAGGGTGGCCCCGCCGGGACCGGCGATGCCCGTGACCGAGAGCGCCCAGTCGGATCCTGCTTGCCGGCGGGCACCCTCAGCCATGGCAGCGGCGCACTCGGCGCTGACGGCCCCGTGCTCTCGCAGCACTTCCCGGGGGACCTTGAGCAGGCTGGCCTTCAGCTCGTTGCAGTAAGCCAGGATGCCGCCCTTGAAGTAGGCCGAGGAGCCGGCCTGGCGGGTGAGCTCGGCTCCGAGCAGGCCGCCGGTGCACGACTCAGCCACGGCCACGGTCTGCTGGCGCTCGATCAGGCGTTGAGCGGGCATGGCTTGAATTGGTTGGCACGAGGATCGATGCAGCCGCTGAGGGCGGGGTTCCCGAGCTCAAGGAGCGGGACGGCTGTCAAGGGATGGCTTCTGGGCGAGGTTCGCTTGCGGCCGAAGGCATCGCGAAACGCCCTTGGGACGACGCCCGGAAGGTTCGCTCGCCAGCCGTTCACCAGCCGTTCACCAGGATGTGGAAGTCCTGAGGGTCGGTGTCGGCAAGCTGGAAAGCCATCTCGCTGATGGAGTGGATCGGGCCAGGGGCGGTCCGATGCTGGGCCTGCATTTTCCGGTCTTCGAATGCGGTCTCAAGCGCCAGGGTCGAGAGCGCACAGGCCATGCCGGGAGTGCGACTGTCCCCGAAAGAGATCGCCGGGCGCTGGCGCGCCGATTCGCGGGATACGTCGGAGTCAGACTCCATCAATGGACTTACTTGCGCACCTTGATGCGCACGCCCCCCAGGGTCACCGCCGCTTCGTCCACCTGAACGACTGTAGGGTTGCCCTTGAGGCTCCCGCTGATCCCCTGGACCAGGGCCGCTTCAGCGGCCTGGACATTCTGCCTGGAGGCGGTCACGGCGGCCTCCAGTCCCTGTTTCTCCTGCTTGAGGGCGGGCAGCACCGCTTTGTCGATCTGCATGGGCAGCACCACGTGCTTCATGGCCATGATATAGCCGTAGGTCAGTCCGACCCCGCCGGCCAGACCGACGATGGGGTTCATCCCGCTGAACATGGCCCAGGCGCCCAGACCGGCCATCGAAAAGATGCACAGGTGGGCGGCGATGCCGCTGTGGAGCTTGACGCTCTTATTCCACATGGCGTCGCGCACCTGGCTGTTGCAGTGGTGGGTGCGATGACGCCGCGAGCTGGAGATCCAGTAGTTGGTATCGTCGAGTCGCCGCTGGAAGGTCTCGAGTTGACCTCTGGCTGCTTTCAGATCGGACTCGGCCTTCTCCACCTCGGGGTTCTTCACCGAGCCCTCAAACAACCCTGAGGCACGAAGAGGCAGTGCGCTGATGAGGTTCATGCAGCGAGATTACCGAGGGCTCCTCAAAGAAAGCTGACAGTCTATCGTGTGGGCCTGGTGGCACAGCAGTTCCGTACGGTCGGCCAGATCCAGGTCGGGGACGTCCAGCGCCAGCAACTCCGGATGCCCGCAGTGTCGGGAAATATACGAACCTGTGTTCGTTTACGCCGGGAAAAATTTCCATAAATTTATTGACAAAATAGAATATACGTTTGCCAGGAATGCAAGAAATTTAACGAAGACATTTCCTGTGAAAGGAGTCGTCTCTCATGAAACAACTGGCTCAGTATCTCCAGCTCCCGGAAGAAGAGCTCTGTCAGCAAGCAAAGACCATGCGCCGTCAGGTGGACCGCTCGTTATGGAACCTCGGGCTCTACTTGATCGCCATTCAACAGCGAAAGCTCCATCGAGCGCGGGGCTGCAGTGGGATCATCCAGTTCGCCGTCCGCTTTTTGGACCTGGCGCAGCAAAAGGCATACGAGCTTGTGCGGGCGACTACCTCTCTGCTTGAGACGCCTCTCCTGGCCGAGGCGTTTCGAGATGGTAGAGTCTGTTGGGGAAAAATCAGGGAGATCACCCGGGTATCCACCAGCGCGGATGAGGCTTTCTGGCTCGACTACGCCCTCCATCACGACTGCGACGAAGTCCAGAGGCGCGTTGCAGTGAGCCCCCGCCGCTTCAAAGCTCAGCGCCGCCCGGGAGATGGTCCATCGGGCGGCCACGGCCCGCAACTCGAGAGCCAGCCAGGGCAGGGTGGGCTTCTCGAGTCCGACTCGGGAGCCAACGGCGCGGCAGGTATCCACCCAGAGGTATCCCAACCGGGGCATCAGTCACTGGCCCAACAGCAGCTCCAACCTCAGCACCATGCCAGAAGCCAGCCTCCCGATCCGGTGGCTGGCTCTGCAGAGCTACCGGTCGGGCGAGTCAAAGTCGTCTTCTATCTCACTCCAGAAGAATTCGCCATCTATGAGAGAGCCGAGGACCGGGTTCGCTCGCAGAGGGGACAACGCTTGCCGCGCAACAAGGTGCTGATCGATCTGGCCGAGCATCGACTCAGCGATGCCAGCGGTCAGGCCCGCGCCCGACTGCCCATCCTGGTGCGGGTGGACGCCAGCAGCGGCCAGGGATGGTATGACACCAGACTTGGTCTGCTTCCAGCCACGGCTGCACAGATCGAAGAGGCATTGACCACGGCTCTGGCGGTCACGACCGAGGGACGGCCGCCAATCCCCCGCCAGACCGATTCTACTCTCCCCCAGGTGCCTGGCGAAGCCGAGCTCCCTGGTAGGCCCAAGGTCGAAAAGACAGGCGTCAAGTCTGGCAAGACGAAGACTGTGCCAGATCAGCCTGGCCAGATACCCGGGGCGAGACGGTCCGCCCGCCGGCGACGGAAGATCAGCCTTGTGACCATCCGGTCTTTAATGCTTCGCGCCGGTGGCAGGTGCGAGAAACCGGGCTGCAATCGAAGTGGTGCTCTCCACGTTCATCACCAGACACCTGTGAGCGAGGGTGGCCAGGACGGACTGGCCGACCTGCGCCTCTACTGCTCGTCCTGCCATGGGTTGGAACACGAGGTCGACTTCGAGCGCAAGCCCGGCTGGCATGAGGCTCGCGAGCACGGACAGGCAGGCAAGGCCGACCGTGAACGCGGACAGGCAGGCAAGACTGACCGCTGCGATAGCAGCTAAATCCGCGACAAGCTAGAAAGCCGGCCAGGTCGGGCCGGCTTTCTAGAAACCAGAAACCAGGCGCGACTGCATGTCAGGCGGTCTGCTCGGCAACGCGCTTCTCGATGTACTCGACCGCCTCGGTGATGTTGCGGATCTTCTCGGCATCCTCATCGGGGATCTCGAGGTTGAACTCGGTCTCGAAGGCCATGACCATCTCGACCGTGTCGAGCGAGTCAGCGCCCAGATCATCTACAAACGAGGCGGTGGGAGTCACCTGCTCGGCATCCACCCCGAGCTGCTCTACGACGATTTTCGTCACCCGCTCCTGGACGCTAGCCATTTCTTGTTCGTACCTCCAAAGGATTCTCGATCTGTTGCCCGGGGTCCCGAGCGAAAGTTCTTCAACAGCGGCCCCACCAAAGCCGCATCGTAAAGCGGTTCTGGTTAAGGCCGCATGACCATTCCACCATCGACGTTAAATACCTGCCCGGTGATGTAGCCCGAGCCGGGAGCGGCCAGAAAGGCCACCAGACGGGCGACCTCCTCGGGCTCCCCCAGCCGACCGGCGGGGATCTGGCCGAGCAAAGCTTGCCTGACCTTCTCGTCGAGTAAGCCGGTCATCTCGGTCTGAATGTAGCCGGGCGCCACGGCGTTCACGGTGATGTTGCGGGAAGCCACCTCGCGGGCCACCGCCATGGTGAAACCGATCAGGCCCGCCTTGGAGGCGGCGTAGTTGGCCTGGCCCGCGTTCCCCATCTGGCCAACGACGGAGGTGATGTTGACGATGCGTCCATAACGCTGCTTGAGCATGACCCGGCTGGCCGCGCGGGTCAGGTAGAAGGCCGAGGTCAGATTGGTGTGCAACACCTGAGCCCAATCCTCGTCTTTCATGCGGAGCAACAAAGTATCACGGGTGATGCCGGCATTGTTGACCAGCACGTCCAGTCGGGGCAGGGCCTTGATGCAGGCGTCCACGGCCGACGGGTCGGTAACGTCGGCCGGGTGCACGCTGGACTTGCCCCCCATGGCAGCGATGAGGCCGGCCACCTCCTCGAGCTGCACCTGAGTGCGCGAAAGCAAGGCCACATCGGCCCCCAGGCGGGCAAGCTCCAGGGCGATAGCCCGACCGATGCCTCGACCGGCACCGGTCACCAGGGCGACCTGCTCCTTCAAGATGGGCTCGGCCGCCAGGGCCAGGGTTGCGGTTTCCATAGGGCCTCCTTACAAAACGGGGGTCTGCAAGAGCTCAAGGCTCTTCTCCAGGCTGGCCACGTCGGCCACGTTGGCGATGCGCATCTGCCCGGAGATCTTCTTGATCATGCCGCACAGGGCCGAGCCAGGGCCGACCTCGACGATGGCGTCGATTCCGGCAGCGATCATAGCCCGCACAGAGTCCTCCCAGAGCACGCGCGAGACGATCTGGAGCTTGAGGGCGTGACGCAGCTCCTCGCCCGTGGTAACGCTCTGAGCGCTGAAGTTGGCTACCAGCGGCACGGTCGGGTTGGCGAAGCTGTGCCCATCCAGGTCCACCGCCAGACGCTCGGCAGCCGGCTGCATGAGCGAGGAGTGAAAGGCCCCGCTGACCGCCAGCGGCACGAACCGACGAGCGCCAAACTCCGATGCCCGCTCGCGGGCTGCGGCCACACCTTCGGGCGAGCCCGAGAGCACGATCTGTCCTGGACAATTGAGGTTGGCCACTTCCACCACTCCAACGGCAGAGACGGCCTGACAAAGAGCCTCAGCCTGGGCCAGCTCAATGCCCAGCAGCGCCGCCATGGTGCCTGGAAGCTGCTGGCCGGCCGCCTGCATGTGCAGGCCGCGCTTTCTCACCAGCACGATGGCGTCAGCGGGGGAAACCGCCCCACAAGCCGCCAGAGCAGCGTACTCGCCCACGCTGTGGCCGGCCACCATCGCAGGGGAGAGTCCGCGCTCGCGCAGCACCGCCAGCGCAGCCAGGCTGTGGGCCACGATAGCGGGCTGGGTGTGCTCGGTCTGCTTGAGTTGCTCTTCCGGACCCTCAGCCATCAACCGCGAGAGAGGATAGCCCAGCCGCCGATCAGCCTCCTCCAGCACGGTGCGAGCGGCCGGGAAGGCAGTTGCCAGATCGACCCCCATGCCGACATATTGAGCACCCTGACCGGGAAACACGAATGCTATGCGGGACACAATGCCTCCTTTTTTCCCCAGCGCATGGCCACAGCACCCCAGGAAAGGCCACCGCCAAAGCCGACCAGCACAATCAAATCGCCTTCCTTCACCCGACCCTGCTCGCGCGCCTCCGACAGAGCCAGCGGAATGGAGCCGCAGCTGGTATTACCAAAACGATCCACGTTCACGAAGACGCGCTCCATCGGCACACCCAGCCGGCGAGCCGCGGCGTCAATGATGCGCACATTGGCCTGGTGCGGGATGAACAGGTCCACGTCGTCGGGGGTCAGGCCGGCCTTGGAAACCGCGGCAGCAGCCGCCTCTCCGATGACCGAGACGGCGAACTTGAAGACCTCTTTGCCGTGCATCTGCAAGCAAAACTCCGACTTGGGCACGCCCGGGGTGCCGCCTGGAGTGCGGCCTCCGCCGGCTGGAACGCACAGACTGTCGCCCCCCGAGCCGTCGGCACCGAGGTGGATCGAAAGCACGCCCTGTCCCTCCCCTGCCGGGCCCAGCACCACCGCTCCCGCCCCGTCACCGAAGAGCACGCAGGTTCCGCGATCTTTCCAGTTCATCACGCGGGTCATTGTGTCGGCCCCAACCACCAACACGTAATCAAAGGCACCGGTGCGCACGAACTGGCAGCCCACCGCCATGCTGTAGGCAAAGCCGGAGCAGGCCACGTTCAGGTCGAACGCCCCGGCGTTGGTCGCTCCCAGGCGATGCTGCACCAAGCAGGCAGTGGAGGGCAACATGGTGTCGGGGGTCATCGTGCCCACGATGATCAGACCGAGCTGCTCGGGGGAGACCCCGGCGTCGGCCAGGGCCAGCAAGCTGGCCTCGACCGCCAGATCGGAAGCACAGACGTCGCTCTCGGCCATGCGGCGCTCGTGGATGCCTGTACGCGAGCGAATCCACTCATCGGTCGTGTCGAGAGTGGACTCCAGCTCCTGATTGGTCACGATTCGGGGCGGCACAAAATGGCCCAGCCCCACCACGCCCACCGGGCGTAGCGCGCGAGTCACCGCAAGGGAACCTTGCTAGCCTTGAGCTTCAGCGTCGAGCTTGAAGACCTGACGGCCGTCATAGCTGCCGCAACTCAAGCATATCCGGTGCGGGAGCTTGGGCTCCTTGCACTGCGGGCACTTGGTCACGTTCGGAATCTCCAGCCGCAAGTGCGAACGGCGGCGGCGGGTCTTGGACCGCGGCGTCTTGTATTTCGGATTTGGCATGGTTACCTCTCAGTTAGCTTCCGTTCTTCAACTTCATGAGCGGCCCCCACCGAGGATCAATCTCCTCGCTCGGACAGCTGCATTTTCCAAGATTCAAGTTCGTTCCGCACTGATCGCAAAGGCCCTGGCAGTCTTCCCGGCAGAGCGGCTTGACGGGGAGCGCCGCCAGGAGATTCTGGCGCAGGATCTCATCAAACTCGATGCGATCATCGCGATAAGTAAAGATATTCAGGTCTTCCAGCGCGACATTCTCGTCGGCCGGCACTTCACCGCTAGCTTCGTCGATGAAATGCTCGTCCACCTCCAGGTCGAGCGGCGCCACGAAGCTCTCGGCGCACCGCCCGCAGCTCAGGCGCACCTGGCCGTGGAGGTCTCCGTCCACCAGAATGCGACTGCCCACGTTGGTGAGCTTGAACTTCGCCCTGACCGGCCCTTCCAGCTCGAGGCCCTCGAAGTGAGCCGGTCCCTCGAACTCGAAAGGTTTCCAGAGTCCGGTTCCCCGCTTGATATCGGATACGTCCACTCGCATCTTTGGCCCCAAAGAAAAAAGGCGCGCTCAAACGCCGACTGGATTATAGACGGGCCTGCCTGCCTTGTCAAACGTTGTGAGTCAGGCGATGGGCCGCACGACGGGAACCAGGCAAATCGCTTTCCCCCAGGACATTGAACGCCATGCTACAATAGAGCTGGATGCAAGCCGAAGAAGATGAGCAACGGGGCTGTTTCAGCCCTTCCGAAGTGGACATGTGGCGCCTTCTCGAGCGGGAACGGCTCGATTTTCGGTTCGTTCAAGATCCCGTGTTCAATCTTTCCGAGCCTGAGGAGACGCTTCTCGAGCGCCTGCGCCACTCCGGCCTCGAATTCGGAGTGCTGCCCCGACAGGATCCCACCAGCTTTCTGTGCATCAAAGTGAAGCTCGAGGGGGTGCTGCAGCGAGTCGAGTTAGCCGTGGACGCGCGCCAAGGGTATGCCTCCTTCGTGACCCGGCGCACTCCCTTCTCCGAGCGGCTCAAAGACCAGCTCGACCAGGTATTCGGTAGCGCCAGCTTCGACCGCAGCAAGAACGTATCCACCCGCAGCTACGTCTGGTATTCCTACTACCTCTCCGGACTGGCCCCGGCCTTTCTGCCGCGAGAAACCCGGCGCCGGAGAAGCAGTCTGTTTAATTTCGACGCCCGCGAGCGCGAGCTGCTCGATCGCCTCGAGACAGCGGTGCTGGAGATGAGCGAAGTGGCCGCTCAGATCCACGTCTATCCGCGCGAGACTCCCTTCGGGGGCATCGAGCTGATGCTGCAAGACCCCCACCACTCCCAGCCGGCCCGCGTGTTCGTGAAGGGGCTCTACCCGCTGGTGGTCCACCTGATCACGGAGAATACCTCCCTGGCGCAGCGCGTCCAGGGCTACTTTGATCGGGCTCTGGGCCCCGAGACCCTGGACAATGAAGCCAGTCGCTTCGAGGGAAAGTTCCTCTCGCTGGTCTACCGGCTGCGCGCCGAGCCGCGCATCTAATTTAACGCTGCGACTCTTTACAGGCCCGGAAGAGCTCGCTACCGATCACGACTCCCAGGGTGACGCCTGCTGCTGCACCCAGCAGACCACCGGCTATGATGCCGATGCGGGCACCCTCCAGCGTGTTGCCGATCAAGGCGGGGAGGCCGGCTGCTTCGGGGGTGAGCATCATCCCGATGATCATCCCGGCGCGCCCACCAGCCTCCACGCCCAGCCAGCCGACTCCGGCTCCCAGCAGCGTCCCTCCCGCCACCTGGGAGACGGTCTCCCAGCGGTCCACGGGGGCTGCGGGCGGCGCCGGGGGCTCACTCTCGACCGGAGCTGCCGGATGGCAGCGTATCGTGGGCGCGGTGGCAGACATAATCAACATGGGGACCTCCAGAATTTTCCAGGAGCTTAGCCGGTCCGAAATGATCAATCGTGAACATTGCGTGAACATGCCAGGATGGAACGGGAACAATGACCTCGAGGTGGAACCTGAGCCGTTGAAGATGGAGGAGGACCGCCAGAAAAAGCTCGAGGGGCTGCTGCGCAAAGCACGTCAGCGCATCCAGGAGCAGACCGCCGAGATCGCCCGCCTGCAAGAGCAGCTCCAGAGCCAGGGGCCGACCGGCGGCGACCCCGAGCGCATCGCACGGTTGGAGGAGACCTGCGTCAAGGCTCGGACCCGCCTCAAGCAATTGGTGGGCCGGCTCGAGAGGCGGGAGGGCGAGCTCGAGCAAGCTCAGACCCGCATCAAGAAGCTGGAAGCATCCCGCGACGAGGGCAAGCGAGCGCCCGAGGATCAAGACCTGGCCCGCCAGCTGGCCCTGGCCCAGGCCCGCATCAAGAAACTGGAAGCATCGCGGGCCCGCGTCAACAAGCTGGAAGAGCAGAACGCCGAACTGGCTCGCCAACTGGCCGGAGTTCGCACCAGGAAGCAGGAAGCATCCAGTGGTGAGGAACAGCTATCCGCCACCCGGGCCCGCCTTGAGGAGTTGGAGGCGCAGGCCCAGGAGCTGGCCGAGGCCCGGGCCCGGATCGAGGAGCTGGAAGCCCAGACCGGCGGCGAGATTCTGGAATCCTGGGAAGGCACCGACTCGCTTGGCGACCTGGCTCAAGCCCTGGATGAGCTGGCCAGCGCTCGGGCCCGCATCGAGGAGCTGGAATCAGTCCCCCGCGAGGATGGCGATCTGGGCCAGATGCAACAACAGCTGGCCCGGGCTCGGGTCCGCATCGAAGCGCTGGAAGCCCGCGAGCAAGACCTGGCCGACGTCTGCCAGGATCTGGTCGAGGCCAGAAAGCGGATCGCCGAGTTGGAAAGTCAGCTCGACCTGGATCTGACCCGCGAGCTGGCCAACGCCCGGACTCGCATCTTGGAGTTGGAAGGCCAGTCCGACCTGGAGCTGGCCCGAGAGCTGGCCAGCGCCCGGACCCGCCTCGCGGAGCTGGAAGGCCAGGGCCCACAAGGCTCTGAGATTCAGGCCCTGGAACAGCTCATCAGCTGGCGTGATTCCGAGATAGCCGAGCTGAAGACCGAGCTTGAGCGAGCTCGCATCGAGGTTCCCCTGCCAGCTGGCAGCCCCGAGTCAGCCCGACTCCATGAGCTGCTCGGACAACTCGAGGCTGCTCGACAGGCCGCTTCCGACAACCGGGCCGCCCTGGAGACAGCCACGGTGCGGGCTGCCGCTAACGAGCACGAGCTGCGCAACAAGTTGACTCAGCTGCAGACCGAAAGCCGGGCCCGGCTGGAGAAGGAAATGGAGCAGAACGATCTGTGCGTCGCGCGCCTGGAGCAGGAAATCAAGGAGCGGGACAGGCGCCTGGCCGAGTTGGAGCGGAAGCTGGCCAATCGGACCACCTGACCGCCCCTCAGTCAGCCAGAATCTTCTGCAATTCCCAGCGATCAAGCCACATCCCCCGACAGGTCGGGCATACATCCACGTGAGTGGAGCGCCACTCCCACTCCTTCATCACGACGTGGCAGCGCGGGCACTTGCGCTGACCAGGAGGGACGGCCTTGCGCGAGTCATCGAAAGCCAGCGGCTGGAGAGCATTCTTGGGCAGCGAGGCCAGGGTGACCAGAAGCTCCGGCTCACCATTGTCGAACCAGAGGCCGTCGCACAGCTCGCACTCGTCCAACACCAGGTCGCCCAATCGAACCTCGCGCAAAGCAACCAGACAGGTAGGACACTCGATATTCATTCAGGCGCCTTCCTGGGGGCCTTCGTCTTGGAGGCGGCCACCTCGGGAGGCGGCTCCTCCAGCGGGCTGAGTGCCTCCACGCACTCGGTCAAGTTGGTGGCCGCCATCAGGCCGTCGAAGACACGCACCAGCACCGGATCCATCACCAGCGCCTTGGACTTGGGCCCCCGCACCAGCTGGGCCAGGGCCTTGAGCTGGGGCACCACGCGCACGAACGAATCCAGGGCCCCGGGGCCCAGGTTGAGCTGGGGAACCACCTCGGGCGACAGAACCACGGGTTGAGAGGAGACCACGCCCGCCACGGGAGCCGAAACCGGCGCCGGACGCTCGGCCAGCCGGGCCAGAGCCTCGCTCATCTTGTCCAGCACCGGGGAGAGGTCCACCGGAGCGGCCGGGGCGGCTGCGGCTGGCGGGGGGGCCGTGGAGGCCAGCCGGTTCAAGGACTGCCCCAGCTTCTCCAGCACCGGACTCATGTCCACCTGGGCCGGGCGCTGTTCGGCCAGTTTCTCCAGCAAGCCCGACACCGGAGCCGGTTTCTCGCTGGCATACTCGATGCTCTGGGAGATGTCGCCCAGTTTCTCGGCCAGCACGCTGAGCAAGTTGGAGATGCGCACTGCCGGGTCGTCGTCCTTGCCTCCTGTGAGCTGACGGCGCTGGTAGCCACGCCTGATCTCGTCCCAGCGAGCCAATTGCTCGGGACTCTGGCGACCGCGCAGCTCGGCTAGCTTGAGCAGGTTCTGCTCGGCCCCGGTGGTCAGGGTCTGGGACTCGCCCTGGTAGTGGTCGTCAACCAACCGCTCGAGCTCGTCCTCGTTCATCACCGAAGACACCTTCTCGGCCAGCTTGTTCATATTGCGGTAGCTGCCCTGCAGCTTGAAGGCCGGCTCGGTGCGATAAGCGTCGTCCATGCTGGCGGACAGGATGTACTGCTTGTTGATGCGCAGCAGCACCGACTGAATCTTGAGCAGCTTGGTCAGCACCGAGCGAAGCTCTTCCAACTCGACCGGCGAATAGGAATGGCTGAGCTCTCCGGGGGGGATCATCTCCCCCTGGGCCAAGCGCACCAGCTTGTAGACGTCCTCCGGCTCACGCCCAGAAAGCGGTGCCAGCACGGGGTTGGAGGTCAGGGCGTTCTCCAGGTAGCTGAGCTCGAACAGCTCCTCTCGACCCGAGAGCACATCGCCCAGGTTGTAGGTGTCGGCCCGGTTGGCCAGCATGTCGGGGATCTGAAAGCGCGCTCCCGACTCGGTGTAGGGGTTGCCGGCCATGCAGACGCAGAAGCGCTTGCCGCGCAGGTCATAGGTGCGCGTACGGCCCAGCCAGACGCCCTCGATCTTGCGCTGGGCATCGCACAACGAGATGAACTTCTGCAAGAACTCAGGATTGGTGTGCTGGATGTCGTCGATGTAGAGCAGCACGTTGTTGCCCATCTCCAGGCCGAAGTTGACCTTCTCGACCTCCTGACGGGCCGTCACATTGGGGGCCTCGTTGGGGTCGAGCGAGCTGACCGCATGGCCCAGCGCGGGACCGTTCACCTTCACGAAAATGAGGCCCAAACGGTTGGCGATGTATTCCATCAAGGTGGTCTTGCCGTAGCCGGGAGGCGAAATCAGCAAGAGCATGCCCATCAAGTCGGTGCGCTTGGTCTCACCCAGAGAGCCGATCTGCTTGGCCAGGTTCTCGCCGATGAGGGGTAGATAGACGTCGTTGATCAGCTTGTTGCGCACGAAAGCGCTCATTACCTTGGGAGTGTACTCGTCCATCCGAAGGCGCGCCCGCTCGCGGGCCAGCACGCTCAGCCGCTTCTCCTGGTAAGCTCTGAAGCCAGGCACGCGCTGGCGGCGGAAGCCCGCCAGCCGGGTCAAGAGCTCGTCCAAACGAAGCTGCATGACCCGATTCTGGATGCGCCCGTGCTGGCCCAGCAGGCCCTGCACCGTGGCCGTCGTAGCGGCGCTGACGGTCTCGCGCTCCAGGCCCGGGGTCAACAAGAGCACGGCCATCTCTTCTTGCACGTGCTCGGCCCGGCCGGCCTCTTTCAGCCGGCCGACGAAGGCCCGCACCCAGGAGAGGGCCAGCTCGTATCGGCGGGCGGGATCGGCATGCAGGGCTGCCAGTTGCTCGGCCAGGGCCGTGAAGAGGCGCTGGCCTTCCAGGGCCTTCACGAAGGCGTCCCGCAGAGCCGCCGCATCGCCGCTCAGAATAAAGCGTGGCTGAGGCCTGGCCAGCTCGAGCAAGAGGTAGCTGCCGGCCTGCTCGGCCTCCTGAGGCAAAAGCTCGATCTTGTGCAGCAGGCACAGCTCGCCAATGCGCTCGCCCAACTCGCGGGCCAGCTTCTCCTCGGCCTCGCTGGGTCCGAACATTTTGCGCATCAGAGCCAGGCTCTGGGCCTGGCGATGCCAATTGCAGGCGGAGCGCGCAGCGAGCTCGCGAGCGGAGCTCTGTTGCTCTCCTTCGGCGGTCTGGTTGCTCCAGAAGTAGACGGCGGCCGCTCGGGCGACCGGCGAGAAGCGCAGCAGGCCGGCCGAGCTGTAGAGATAGAGCAGGCTCTCTAGAATGAGGGCCGCATCGTGGTCGTGAATGCCCCGCTCGTAGCCCTCGTCGTAGCGCTCGGCAGCCGCCCCCCGGACCAGCTCGAGCAGCCCCGGGTGCACGTCGCCATCGGGCCGGGTGGCCCCCGAGCGCAGCGTGTCGTAAAGCTTGCTCATCGAGCCCTTCTCGGCCTGAGTGAGGATAGTGAAAGCGAGGTACTCTCCGCGGTAGACCACCTCGGTCTCGCTGACCAGTTGCTGCTCCCAGAACTCCCGGGTGGACTCGAACTCGCCGTCCAGCAGACACTGGTAGAAGTCGGTGCCCGTGATGTGCAGGTGCATCACCCCTTCGCGCGGCACCATGGTCAGCTCGACCGCCTCGGTGTTGACCGAGAACTTGTGCCGACCAAGCCGGATGACGTTGGCGCCTTCCTCATAAATCTCGGTCTTGTCGCGCAGGCTGCGGGTGGACTCCTGGCGGGCCATCTTGAGACGCGAGGCCAGCTCGTCGGCCTTGACCGGATCGCCCAGCTCGCGCAGCTTCTCCTCAATGTCGCGCACCTTCATCACCATCGGATCGCTGGCAAAGTAGGTGTTCAGGTCATCGGGCGAGGTCATGGTGCCCGAGCGGCGCACGATGCCCTCCAGGATCCGGTCGGCCGCCCCGATCAGCTGTTGGGCCCGGCGCTGGCGCTGGTCAAGCAGCTGCTGGCGCTTGGTGGAGAGGGTCTTATAGACATCCTCGCGCTTGGCAGTCAGCTCGCCCATGAACTGCTCGTACTCGCCAAAGCGCGCTTCCAGCTCTTCGAGCTGAAGCATCAGGCGTGACAGGGCCTGATCGCACTTTTCCGGTGAGTCAGCCAGATTGATGGCGCTGGTGACGCTCTGGCCAAAGAGCTGAAACTGCACCCCGAACTCGGCCACCGACTCCTTCTCGCCCAGCTCTTTGCGGCGCGAGGCCATGAGGGCGCGCACCCGATTGACCTGGCCCAGCACCTCGGCGATGCGCTCGAGAATCTGCGTACGCACGGTGGCGTCCTCGATTTTGATACTGCCCAGCACCTCGGTGAGCAGCTCCAGGCCGCCCCCGATCTTCTCGAGTTCCTCTACCAGAGGCACCAGCTCGGTGACTTTGGCCACCTTCTCAAGCCCCGAGCCCAGCTCCTCGATGCGCTTGATGTAAGGCGAGAAAGCCTGCTCCCCCAGCAAGAACTCGACCGCCCTGGCGCTGATCTGGTCGTAGTAGCCGATGGACTCTTGCTCGAGCCGGTTCAGCTCGGCAAGATCGGCGTAGCGCATCTCCTTGAGGGTGATCAGGTGGCCGCGCTGGCGGCGCAGGGCACCGAGCGCCTCCACATAAGAGTCCACGCTGGTCCAGTCTTCCGGGCGCAACGACTTGACCAGGTCGTGCATGACCTGCTGGGCCTCGCGCAGCGCTTTGGATGCCTGGCGGCGCAGGGTCTCAACCTTGTCGAACTCCTCCAGCACCAGCTTTCCGGTCTTGCCGATCTCCTTGAGCAAGGCCAGCACGTTGCCCGACTCCTCATGGCCGAGCCAGTGGTAGAAGTCCTCGCAGCGGGCTACCGAGGCGATCAAATCCTCGTAGACGGTGTAGCTCGGCTTCTGCTCGTTGACCCGACGGGCAATAGACAGGCAGTCGGAGATCCCCCGCACGAGATCGGCGTTGCCGATCTTCTCAAGGTAGTTGCCCGTCTTGCTGACCGCGCTGGCGGCCACGTCGTCGCGCAGGAAGGGGGTGCGCCAGATCTGCATCGGATGCACTCGGGCCGGCTCCTCGTTGGCCATGCGGAAGACCACCAGAAGGCCATCGGGGTAGAGGCAGTAGCCGTGGCAGTGGATGGGGGGTGCCACTTCCTTGCGGATCAGGTTGTAGCTCATCAGGGCTGTGTGGCCCTTGTCGAGGTGGTGGAACGAGTAGAGCACGTCCTCGCCGTTGGGCGAGCGGATGGCCTTCTCGAGGATCATCCCGTCGAAGGAGCCCTCAAAGGTGCGCAGGGTTCCCTCCTGCAGGTAGAAGCCGCCCGGGAAGACGATGCCGTGGTCTTCGGGGAGCTGCACACAGGCTTGCCCGATGGCGTCGATGCGGTGCACCTCCTTGGTGCGGGTGTTGAAGACCAGGTAACGCCAGACCTGCTCGCGATAAGGCAGGACCTTGAGCAGAATGAGCACTCCCACTCTGGCATAGAGAATCTGGGCGTCCTGCAGGGCCTGGTTGGGATCATCCACCTTCTCGGAGTAGATCCCCTGGCCGTCCTCGGTGTTATTCTCGATCTTGACGGTCAGGTCACCCCCCACCGTCTCCACGAATACCTCGTCTAAGATGTTGACGTGAGGATGGCGCCCGGTCACGTGCTGGTCACGGCTGGTGACGGTCCATTCGAAGTCGTGGGAGTGGGGGAAGGTGTTGTCCTGCTCGCCGCGGTTGTCGACGTACTCGGCCTTGCCGTCGGGGGAGACCTTCCAGCGCAGCACCCGCACGTCGGTGATCTGGCTGCCGATCACGAACACCGCCAGCACCTTGCCGAGAAGCTGGCGAACATGCAGCAAGCGGGCGTCTTTGTAGTATTTGAAGAGCTCCTTGAAGTCCCGCTCGAGCAATGGGTGGTTGAGCATAGAGCCGGAGGCGTCGCTGGCCACGGGCGCGAACTCGTAGCCTCCCTCCTCGGTCTTGACGAAGTCGTAGAGCGAGAGCACGTCAGGCAGCGGAGTCTCGGCCTTGCGGCCGTACTGCACCTCGTAGCCTACCAGCAGCTGGTTGCCCACCGAGACGATGTCACGCGGCAGGCAGTTCTGCTCGGTGCGGATCTTCTCGTTGCCGACAACGGCCATTTCCATGCCCCCGAACAGAGCCACACGTTTGGCGTTGAGCTCCTCCACTCGGGTCTTCAGGACTTTGGCCTGCTCCACCAGGCGGGCGCGCAGGATCTCGTAGGCGCCCTGCTCGATCTGCGCCTGCGCCTCGGTTGGAGTGGTGCTGACCTCTTCCGCCATCGACTAGCCCTGAGGTGGGGCCGGGCGAGGAGCGCGCGGGGCGGCCGGAGCCGCCGGGGCGGCTGGAGGCAGAGCCTCCATGCCCAGGCTGCGGGCCAGCTCCACGAGCTTGGCCTGGTCGGTGCCACCGCTCTTCTTGATGAGCGAAGCCAGCAGCGAGGAGACGCTCAGGTTCTTGAGGTCTTCCGAGCTCATCGAAGGATTCGAGAGGATATCCTTGAGGTCTTTCGCCAGGCTGCGCTCGCCGTTCATGTAGTCGCCCAGCATCGCCTTGGCGGCGTCCGAGTGCTGCATGAATCGGTCCATGGATTTACTCATCGAGATGGCCCCGAAGATCCGGTCGAGCATAGCCCCGTCGCCACCCACGATGTCGATCTTGGCAGACTTGAAGACCTCGGCCATGACCCTGGCCTGGGCCTCAGCCAGATCTTTCTGGGTCTTGAGCGACTCCAGGGCGATGATGCGCTGGTTCTCGAGCTCGAGGCGGTACTCTTCGTGCCGCCGCGAAACGTCGTCGAGGGCCTTCATGGCCTTGGCCTTCTCCGAAAGACCGGCTGCCTCGGCCAGCAGCTTCTTCTGGATGGCCTGAGCATCGGCTTCGGCCCGAGCCGCGGCCACCGAGGCCTCGGCCATGCCCACCTTGTGACGCGACTCGGCTTCCGCCTCGGCCTGGGCCTTCTTGACCGTGGCCTCCACCATCCCCAGCTTCTCATTGGCCGGTGCCTGGGCTTCCTTGACGCGCACCTCAGCCATACCCTGTTTCTCAAATGCCAGGGTCTCAGCTTCCTGGACCTTGGCTTTGGCCAGGCCCTCGGCCGCCTTCTCGGCCTGGATGCCCTCAGCCATGCGCACTTTGGCCTGCGCTTCTTTGTCGGCCGCGGCCAGCTCGGCCTCGGCCAGGGTCAGTCGCTGCTTGGCAGTCAGCCGGGCCACCGCCTCGGCCGCCTCGGCCTGCTTGATCTGCTGGGTGGCCTGCTCTTCGGCCTTGGCCTCGGCGGCGATCACGACCGAGTCTTTGCTGCGCTTGGACTCTTCCTGAACGCGCAGGGTCTTGATGCGCTCTTCTTCCTCGACCACGTTCTTCTCGACCGCGATGCGCTGGCGAATCACGTCCTGAATCTCTTTGCGCTCCTCCTCCAGGGCCTTCTCCTTGGCGATGCGCATCAGCTCGACCTCGCGCTCTTGCTCGATGGCCTTGAGGTTGATCTCCTTCTGAGCGATCTGCTTCTCGAGGTTGACCACCCTCTGCCGGTTGGCGTTGGCCACCTCGATCTCGCGGTGCTTGTTCTCCTCCATCACCTGAATCTCGCGCTCGGCCTCGATGCGAGCGGCCTCGGCCTTCTTGCGCTCCTCGGCCTGGATCTTGGCGATCTCTGCCTCGCCCCGGGCGCGAGCCGACTCGACTTCCAGGGTCTGGCGGGTCTGGGCGTCGGCCTGCAGGCGGTCCTGCTCCATGATGATGGCGTTGGCCTCGACGTCCTGGGTCTTGATGCGCTTTTTCTCCTCATTGAGCAGGTAGTTGGTCTGCACGCGCTGCTCGTGGGTGATCTCGGTGATCTTGCGGATGCCCTCGGCGTCCATGATGTTGGTCTCATCGAGCGCCGTCAGAGGGGTCTGCTCGAGGTAGTCGATGGCCACGTCTTCGAGCACGTAGCCGTTGAGGTCTTCACCGATGACCCCTCGCACCATGTCGCGGAACTCGGTGCGGCGGGTGTACAGCTCGGCAAAGTCGTGGCTCTTGCCGGCCGTTTTGAGGGCTTCGGAGAACTTGGCTTCGAACAGGTCCTCGAGGGTGCGCGGGTCGGAAGCGCGGGCACAACCGAGCGACTGGGCTACCTCGAGCACGTCCTCGACGGTCTTGTTGACGCGTACGAAGAACATCACGCGAATGTCGGCCCGGATGTTGTCCTTGCAGATGAGGCCCTCCTTGCCGCGGCGGTCGATGTCAATGGTCTTGACCGAGATATCCATCATCTCGGCCTTGTCGAACAACGGCATCACGCGGGCGCCGGTGAAGACAACCTGGGGATCCTTCTGGCCTTTGCGGTTGACGATCAGGGCCTTGCCCTGCTCCACCCGAATGTAGAAGCGAGCCTCGGCCAGCGTCCACACCAGCCAGAGAAACAGCAGCGAGCCGACCAGGCCGCCCCCGATGAATAGCATGGTGATCAGTTCCACGTCCCTGAGCCTCCCTTACCGTCTCAACAACCGGGCCTCGCGTCGCCGCGATGCCCCTAACACTTCCGCCGCGACTTCACCGGGGCGGCCAGGAATACCCCCCGCCCCTCGTCATAGTCAAACAGCAGCACCTCGCTGCCTGAGGACAGCTCTTGCTCGGCATACTGCTCGCCGAGCCGCGCCTCGACCAGGATCTTCCCGCCGTCGCGCAGCTCCACCGTGCCCAAAACCCCGCTGATGCAGCCCGAGCGCACCCGACCGACTTTGCCCACCAGCGAGCGTCGCCGGGTAGCCGTCGGAGCCTCGCGCCGGGGTACCATCCGCCGGGCCAGCCACGCGGCCGGCCAGAGCACCCCCAGTACCACCGCCAGCGAAACCAGGGTGCCCCAACCAACCGAAATCGGCCCCACCGAGAGCGATACCAGACAGGTTACCACCCAGCTCAGCAACGCCACCAGTGTCAGAACCGGCGCCAGCGGCAGAGCGGCCAGACCCAGGTCCTCCAACAGTCCACCTGCGTGCAGGTCATGCTCGAGGAAGTCCGGGATGCCGTTGTGGTCAAGGTCAGTGGCTCCCAGCAGCCCACCAAGCAGCACCACCGTCCAGTAGACGAGCAGCAGCCCCAGCAGGCCCGAGAAGATTACCGTCGGGTAGCTTGTGACCGTCTGGAGAAGCTGCACGTCTCACACCTCCCTGTCTGTCTGTGAGCAAACTCACATTCAGTGTATCAGCTCGGTGGATTCCACCCGGGGAACAGGCCGACGGACGATTGCCCCTTCGCCTGGTGGCGTGCCCCCTCTCGCGTCTTACAGATCGTTTGATCTAAAACAGCGAGAAGGCGCACGAAGTTTCTGGAAGTCAGGCGGGGGGTCCTGTTGAATTTCGTTCTCGGATCATCCCTCACACGCGGTGGGGGCCCCGGCGTAACTCCAAAGTCGCGACCAGAACGAGACGCGGACCGGACGCTCGGGCCAGAGAAGCTTGACCACCTCGAGATCGCAGTCATCGGGGAGGTAGCTCACCACCAGCGCAGCAAATGACTCCCCTTCCCGCGCATTGCGCCATTCACCCTCGCTGACCCACAGGAGTCCCTCCTGGCGACGAAGCTGGCTCTCATTGGGACGAATGGTCAGCGAGTAGTAGTTGCGCGTGATGCGGCCTGCGTGCTCGTGCCAATCCTCCTCTTGATGGTGCTCCCCGGCCACCACCGTGCCGGAGATCTCGAGGATGCGGCATTCAGGCCGCATCGCCGCGGACTCTCGCGCCCCCCTGCACTCGGCGATGACCGCGAGGGCCAACAAACCCAGGCACAAACCCAGGGCAACCCAACCGCCGCGGGAGCCTTCCCGCACCCAGTTGTAACCACAGCAGATGCCGGGGCCGAGATACCAAAGGGAAGCGAGGGCCAGAACAAACGTTCCCCGACGGCCAGAGCGCCGATCACAGCCCCTTCGCATGACGCCAGCGGCTCGCTGATGATCGTGGGGAGAAAACAGGTAGGGCATCCGGGTCACCTCGACTTTCGAAGGATGACCCCGTCCCGGGAGAATTGCCCCGGGTGAGTTATGTTATCAAAATGTTAACCGGATGTCAAGGGCTCCTGAGATGCCTTCTTGAGGCGCTGGAGCTCCACCAGCCTGGTCTCGATCACCTCGAGCGGCAGGTTGATGCTGTCCTGGCCACAGCAGCACGCCGGTGGTGTCTCGTCGGGCGACTCCATACTTCGTGAGACAAGCCAGCAGGCGGAAAAGTTCCCGGTCAGGCGCGGCGCGGAAAGCGAGGGGCAGGGCGGCTGGTCGGAGGCCCGCGGGCGACGAAGCCCCGCCCACCTTTGCCCACTGCGGGGATTCGCTTATCGCTGTCCTTTTCTTCGTACAGGTCGTTGAGGGGCCCTGCAGGAGCGCCCGGCCGAGGCCGCCCCGAGCCAGACATTGCAAAGTGCGAGGGGCGGCACGAAGGCCGGGTGCCCCTGCGGCTGCGGAGGGGGGCCCTGAGCCCGATCTCTGGGCGCGCGAGGGGGTCGCCGACGGAGACGCCCTCGCAGGTGGCGAGTGGGCTCCGCGCCCGATTATTCAGTCTGCGCGGGGCCCGCAGCAGCCGCCTGCCACCCGACGATGCTTCCCCCCGAGGCCTGCGGGAAAACTTGTCGCGGGCCTCGGGCATAGTCGCCGCATACGAAGCTGTTGGTTCCCGCCTGCGGTAGCTTCCCGGGGGAGGAGATTCGAGCCGAATCGGACGGCTCGGGCTGATCGGGGCCAGGCGCCGGCAAAGCGGCTGGCACCGGCTGGGCGGAAGCGGGGAGGCCTGTCTCTCCCGAAACGTTCATTGCAGCATTCCTCTCGGGCAGTGTTCATGATCTTTTCAGCCCCATAGTCGACCATGCTCAGGGATGATCCAGGCAATTGGCCCTCAGACCGCATTCTTTCCACGCCCAACCCGGGCGGCGCTCACCCCCGCCCCCGAGGCCCTGGACTCGTTCCAGCCCTCAACCCAGGCGCCCCCGCCGCTTCCCTGGCCCGAGATGGACAAGCTCGGTCTGCTGGCAGCCACCTCCAGCCTGCCCGGTCCGGTCGGCGCCCTGCTGAGCAGCACGGCCCAGGAGGGCCTGCTGGACTTCTTTCAGCGCATGGAATCGGCGGGAGCCCGCGTGCACACTCTGACGGCCGGCCCCCCGGACCGCAGCCGGCTGCAGGGCGACCTGACACCCGAGCAGGCCACCCGGCGCGTGCTGGCAGGGGGGGCTCAGTTCCCGGAGCCCCTCTTCGTGCGCGACCCGGCAACCTGGGGCCTCTATCCTCTGACCAACTGCCAGGATCTCCAGTTGCTGGACACCATGTTCGGGGCCGGAGCCGCCGCCGGAGGGCCTCGCCCGGAGCTGGCCCGGATGCTGCGCGACCTGACCCAGGAGCACGGATTCCGAATCGTTTCAGACAACGACGACTGGAACTACTCGCTGGAAGACTCCACCCTGGTTTACTCGGGCAGCCGCCCTCTGGCCGCCTATCGCTCCGCGCTCGGCCTGGAGAGCAACCCCACCGAGCTGGTGCCCCCGGACGTCTGGAACGGTTTCTCCGTGCAGGAGCAAGACAAGATCCACGTGCTGGACTACTTCCTCGGGTCCGGCCAGGATCGAGGGCTCGATCGCCCCGAGCTGGCGGCGCAGCTCAAGGCCATTGACCGGGCCGGCTTCGAGTTCGACCGCTACCCGTTCCAGTCGTACGGGCTCACGGCGGCGCAGGGAGCCGTCTGGACCTACCTGGGACTGGCGGAATCAAAGGACACGGAGTCCATCTGGCTGCACCGTCCCGACAAGGCCTACTTCCCCATCCATCCCACCGATCTTGGCGACCTGGACGCCATCGGTCGCCGGGCGAACAAGATGGATGAGCTGATGCAGGCTTTCGAGCCTCGCACCGCCGCCATGGGCCTCTCCGGACGCTTTCCGGTGTTCACCTGGCTTTCGTTTCAGCACTATCCGCAGCTCGCGCCGGAAGTGGTCTTCGACGCCGGCATCGAGGCGCTGGAGACCATCGCCTCCCGAGGCCAGCAGCCGCCCATCCTCCAGTTGCGAGAAGCGCTTGTCGAGCTCTCCCCGCACCTCAAGACCGAGCAAGAGCTGCGAGACGCCTGCCAGCTGCTGGCCCACAGCTTCAAGGACGAGAGCTTGAGCGACCGCGCCGGGCTGCTCCTCGAGTGCAGGCAGAACGGGACGGACTACCTGACCACCGCCCGGGAGCGCTTCCAGTTCTTCACCCCGGAGGTGGGAGGCGGCATCTCGCAAGAGGGCAAGCACCTCAAGGTGGGAGGTGTGCGGCTGCGCGTCCGCGAGCCCCACCCGTAATCAGGGCAGGAGCCCATCGGGGCCGTCAGGAAAGCCTCATGACAGCAGTATTCCAAGGAGGACCCCCCGATGCGCATTTTGATCCAGAACGGTGAAGTCGTCACCGCGTCCGACCAGTTCACGGCCGAAGTGCTCATCGATGGCGAGAAGGTCGTGGCGGTGGGCCAGAACCTGGGCGTGACCAACGCCGACAAGGTCTACGACGCGACCGGCCACCTGGTCATCCCGGGCGGCATCGACGTCCACTGCCACCTGGACATGCCGTTCATGGGAACGCGCAGCAAGGACGACTTCTTCACCGGCACAAGGGCCGCCATCTCGGGCGGGACGACCTCCATCATCGAGTTCTGCATCCCCAGCAAAGGCGGCACCATCAAGCAGGCGCTGGCCGACTGGGATGCCAAGAGCGCTCCCAAGGCCTGCTGCGACTACTCCTTCCACATGGCCATCGTGGATTGGAACGAGGGCATCCGCAAGGAGCTCGACTCGGTCTTCGAGCGGGGCATCACCAGCTTCAAGGTGTTCACCGCCTATAAGGGCGCCCTGATGCTCTCCGACGAGGAGATCTTCCGCCTGATGCTCGAGGTCAAAGCCCGCGGCGGCCTGGTGACGGCCCACGCCGTCAATGGCGACGTGCTCACCGTGCTGGCCGACAAGTTCGGAGCCGAGGGTAAGCTGACGCCGCACTATCATCCCCTCTGCCAGCCCGGCTACGCCGAGGGCGAGGCCACCGGGCGCATCCTGGAGCTGGGCAACCTGGCCGGACAGCCCGCCTACATCGTCCACATGACCGCCAAGGAAGCGGTGGAGGAGCTGGTGCGGGCCCGGGCCCGCGGCTGGGAGTCGTTGGGCGAGGTGTGCACCCAGCACCTCACCCTGGACGACAGCCTCTATGACCTGCCCGACTTCGAGGGCGCAAAGTACGTGATGAGCCCGCCCCTTCGCAAAAAGGCCGACCAGGAAGCGCTGTGGGCCGCTCTGGCCAACGGCACCATCCAGGTGGTGGGCACCGACCACTGCACCTTCGACTTCAAGGGCGGCAAGGACATGGGCCGTGACGACTTCCGCAAGATCCCCAACGGACTCAACGGCATCGAGGAGCGGATGAGCATGCTCTTCAGCTACGGGGTCAAGTCGGGCAAGATCCCCATGACCAAATTCGTCGAGGTGACCGCCACCAACCCGGCCAAGATCTTCGGGCTCTACCCCCAGAAGGGTCACATCTCCCCCGGAGCCGACGCCGACGTGGTCATCTACAACCCCAACAAGGAAGGCGTGATCTCCGCCAAAACCCACAATTCAGCTTGTGACTACAACGTCTACGAGGGCTGGAAGATCCTGGGCGCCCCTCACACCGTCTTCGTGCGCGGCAAGGTGGCTTACGAGAACGGCAAGTTCGTGGGCGAGGCGGGCAATGGCAGGTTCCTGGCCCGGGCCGCCGGCAAACCCCAGTTAGCCATGGTCTAAGGGACGGGCTGGCTGTCGATGGTGGGCTCGCTGCCGGGCACCCAGCCCGGCACCGAATCGTCGGCCGGCACGCTCTGCACCGGAGCCTGAGGGGGCGTCGCGTTGGGATCGGGCGGCAACCAGCTGGGCTCACTGTTGTCGTCGGGCGGCACGGGCTGGTTGCTGGCGTCCTTCCACACCGACCCGTCAGGATTGGGCATGGGCACCGTGGCGGCCGGCGGCTCGGAAGCCGGAGGCGGCCCGTCGGCCGCCGGTGGCGGCGGCGTGTCCTCGGGCACCGGAGCCTCCTCCTCGGTGACGACCTCCTCGTCTGCGGGCACGCTCTCCTCGCCCCCCGCGGTGGCCTCGGGCACCGGGTTCTCCCCGGAATCTTCCGACTGCTCGCCATCGAGCATCTTGACCTTGACGTTCACCTTGACCTTGACGTAAGCCTCGGGCTTCTTGCGGAACTCGGCCAGGCACTCGGCGTGGGCAAAATACAGGGTCTTACCGTAGTGGTCGGTGCGATAGGGGGCGGTGTCGTCCACCGGAGCCCCGCAGACAAGATCGATGAGAGGCGTGCCGTCGGCTGCAAGGGGCACCTCCCGAGAGCGCGAGACGTTGGGAGGGGCGGGCGTGAGGGCCACGGCCGCCCCTTGCGTGGCAGGCTTGCCCCCCAGCAGGGTGGCGCAGTAGACGGCCAATCCCAGCACCAGACCCCCCGTCGCCAGGAGCGCCCAGCGCTGGTGAGGCTTGAGAGGCGGCTCATGGGAAGGCATGCGCTTGATGCGCACTTTGAGAGTTTCGTCGCTCAGAGGGGGCACTTGGGAGAAGTTCGAGGCGTCCAGAGCGGCTCCTGTGGACAGCCCGCGGCCTGGCCGGAAGTCAGACGAGCCCGGCCTCTCATGACTCCAGCTCTTTGAGGGCTGCCTGCTGGGCCGCGCGCGACTCTTGCAAGAGCACCCGCGAGACCCGCCGCAGACGGCTGAGCGAGTCGGGAGAAGGGTCCTGACCCATCAGCGCGATGGCCTCGGCCACCCTCTGAAGGGCCTCCAGCTCAGCCCGGTAGGCCTGGTGGGACGCTCCCCCCTTCACGGCAGCGGCCTCCTGGCGCAGCCGGGAGACCTCCCGGGTCAGCTTCTCGCCTTCGCTGGCCAGCAAGGGCAGATCGGGCTCTTTGGTATTGCCCTGGTAGACCAGCTGCTGCAGGCGGCCTGAGAGCTCGGCCTCACGCCGCTGGATGGGCAGAATCCTGGCCTGCCAGCCATAATAGCCGACCGGCCCGCCGGGTGAAAGAAAGGGAAGCCACTTCTGGCGTGCACCCAGCCAGTCCAGCTGGGCCTGGCTCAGGATACGGTTGAGATCGCGAGAGAAGGTCTGCACGCTGACCCGATCCGATTTGCCCGCTTCGAGGAAGGTCGCGATGCGGGCCAGGGCCCTGGAATGAGCCTTGGAACGCTGCAGAGCAGATAGCCGATAGCCGATCAGAGACTTAGGGCAGGGAGCCTGCTCGAGCTTGACGTGGTAGGCGAGCACTGCCTCCTCGCGCACCTTGAGCTTCTCCAGGGCCCTCTCGGTCGAGATGCGACCGCTCAGCCAATCTTCCAGCAGGCTGCCGCTCTCAGCCACCGCCTCCGCCTGGGCGTCCACAAAGCGCTGCACGGCCAGATCGTAGCGCCAGGCAGGCGTTTCGGCCAGTGCCAGGGCGACCAGCAGCAGCACCAGACCCAGGGCTCTAATTGGTGAGCCCCTGGATGGGCGAGGGGATGCGTCCCCCGCGCAGCACGAACTCGCGGGCCCCAAAGCGGTGAACCGGCAGGATGGGCGAGGCTCCCAGCAGGCCGCCGTAGTCGACCGACTCGCCAGCCCTCTTGCCCGGCACGGGCAAAAGCCGCACGGCGGTGGTCTTGTTGTTCACCATGCCGATGACCATTTCGTCGGCCATGATGGCCGACAGCGTCTCGGGCGTGGTGTCGCCGGGCACCACCACCATGTCCAGGCCGACCGAGCAGACGGCGGTCATGGCCTCGAGCTTGTCGATGGTCAGGGCCCCCATGCTAACCGAGCGAGCCATCTCGGCGTCCTCGCTGACGGGGATGAACGCGCCGCTCAGCCCGCCCACGCTGGAGGAAGCCATGGCCCCGCCCCGCTTGACGGCGTCGTTGAGCAGGGCCAGCGCGGCCGTGGTGCCGTGGGTGCCGCACTTTTCCAGGCCCATGGCCTCCAGCACCTCGGCCACCGAGTCGCCTGCGGCCGGGGTGGGAGCCAGCGACAGGTCCACGATGCCGAAGCGCACTCCCAGACGGCGCGATACCTCGCGGCCCACCAGCTCGCCCATGCGGGTGATCTTGAAGGCGGTGCGCTTGATGGCTTCGGCCACCTCCTGCAAAGGAGCGCCCCGCATCTGGCGCACCGCCGCCGCCACCACGCCCGGGCCGCTGATGCCCACGTTGATGGAAATCTCGGCCTCACCGGTGCCGTGCATGGCGCCGGCGATGAAAGGGTTATCCTCGGGCTGGTTACAGAATGTGACCAGCCGCGCGCAGGGCCCGCCCTGCAGCTCGGGGCGCAGGTGGGCGGTGCGGTGGATCACCTGGCCCATGTGCAACACCGCATCCATGTTCACACCGGCCCGGGTAGAGGCCACCGAGATGGAAGAGCACACGCGAGAGGTGGCGTTGAGGGCCTCTGGCAGCGAGTCGATCAGCACCCGATCGCCGTCCTTGTAGCCCTTGTGGACCTGAGCCGAGAAGCCGCCCAGGTAGTCGATGCCCACTGCTTCGGCGGCCCGGTCCAGGGCCAGGGCCAGGGGTGTGTAGTCCTTGGCGCCCGTGGAGGCGGCGATGTAGGCCGCCGGCGAGATGGAGACCCGCTTGTTGACGATGGGGATGCCGAACTCTTCCGACACAGCCTCGACCGTGGGCACAAGCTTCTCGGCCGAGCGCAACACTTTGCGCACGACCCGCTCGCACACCGAGCGCATGTCGGTGGCGCAGCAGTCGAACAGGCTGATGCCCATGGTGACGGTGCGCACGTCGAGGTGCTGCTCCTCGAACATGCGCAGGGTTTCAAGAATCTCTTCGGAGGACAACCACATGCCGCAGCCGGCTTCGCGAACGGGGACCGGAGGCCTGCATGCTTTTGAGCTGCAGGGACCCGGCGCAGTTGGAGCTCCGCACCCCATGGAGGCTCTGGCCAGGCAGCTTCGAACGCAGTATCCATCCCTGGAAAGGAGCCCAGAATGGTAAGACGGATCCAATTGAGCCTGTCCAGCCTGCTGCTGCTGGCGATACCCGCCATGGCACAGGTGGTGGACCTGCCCGCCGGAGCCGACAAGGTGGAAAAGCACCTGGTTTCCGGCAAGACCACCATCGTGGAGTTCTACGCCGACTGGTGAGGGCCGTGTAAGAGAATGGCCCCCAGTTTGGAGGCCTACGCCAAGAACTCCGCCAACAAGACCGCCCTGCTCAAGATCAACGTGGACAACCACAGCGATCTGAGCGACAAGATGGGAGTGCGTTCCATTCCCGCCTTCTTCATCTATGACGCCAAAGGCAAGCTGATCAAGCAGGGGCCTGACGCGCGCAGCTGGGTCCAGGAGAAGATCTGACCCGGGCGGTGCTCAGGCAGCGCCTGGGCACCGCTCAGATCCGGTGCATATAGGCGAAAATCTCTTCGCGCTGCAGGCGAAAGCGCACCCCCAGCGGCCGAGACTCGATCTCCAGGCGGTCGCGCAGCTCAGCCAGGTTGGCCGCCGAGCAGTTGTCCACCTCGGCCGACAGGATCAGGGTGAAGCACGTTTGCTGCCCCACCGAGTCAGCCCGCAGCACGCGCACCCCGTTGCGGGCCAGCAGGTCGTGCACCCGGGTGGTCAGATCGGCGTGAGCTTGCGAGCCGACCTGATAGCGAGCCTCTCCCAGCACCATATGGCGCGGGTCAGCGGCCGGGTAGCAGAGCCCGTCCGGTCCGTAGACCGCCAGGATCAGTCGGCATCCATTCATGGGCCGGGGTCCTTCCCCATCGCGACCTTCTCCCCTGCCGCTCAACGCTTCACCCGCACCACGGTGACCCCCCAGCCTCCCTCGTGCACCTCGCCCAGGCGGTGCTCGAGCACCATGGGGTGCCCTTTCAGGTGGCGCTGGATGGCCTGGCGCAGCGCTCCGGTGCCCTTGCCGTGGATCAGCTCCACCTTCTCGGCCCCGGCCAGGGAGGCGCTGTCGAGGTAACGATCCACCTCCATCAGCGCCTCGTCCGCCGTCAACCCGCGCAGGTCAAGCCGCGTGCTCAGGGTGGCCGCCCGCGACTCGGGCAGGTGGCCCACCTGCCCCTGACTCTTCGTCTCGATCGGATCGCACTCGTCGCGGGGCACGGTGATGCGCACCGCCCCCACGCGGACTAACACCTTGTCGTCCTTGCTCGTGAGCACCGTGCCCTCCTGGCCGAAACGGCGCACGTAGACGGTGGTCCCCGGCTCCAGCGGCCCGCCCTCGGCCGCAGTCGGCTTGATGCGCAGCGGAGCCAGCTCGCTGACCAGCGTGTTGAGCTCCATCTGCAGCGCCCGGGCGTCGGCCCGCACCTGTTCGTCCACCTCATCGGGAGGGGGCAGCTCGGGTCGCGGGGGCTCGGGAGTCTCGGTGCTGGTGGGAAGCTCCTCCTCCCAGAGGGTCTCGGGGTCCTCGTGGGGGGCCACCCGGGCCCGCTCGGCGGCCACCTCGGCCACCAGCCTGGCGGCCTCGGCCGAAAGCTCCTCCACATCGGTCGAGTCGCTTACCAGCCGGGCGGCCAGCTCGCGCGCCAGCCTGCGCGACTCATCCAGCGCCTCCTTGCGGGCGTTGCCCAGGGCGGCCAGCTTCTTGCGAAAGTCGGAAAGCAAGCCCTGCACGTTGTCGCGCGCCTCGCTGAGCAGCTTCTCGGCCTGGCGGGCGGCCTCGTCCAGCTTCTCCTTCTTCTCCTGCTCCACCAGCTCCAGGCGCGCTTCGTACTCCTGGCGCAGCCTGGTCACCTGGCTCGACTCCTGCTCGAGCTGCTGGCCCAGACGGTGGGCCGTCTCGCGCTCTTGCTCCAGGTCGTCGAGCAGCCCCTCCACCTCATCGTGGCTCTGCCCTAGTAGCTCTCTGGCCCGGCGCAGCACGCTGGCCGGCAGGCCCAGCTGGCTTGCGATCTGAAGGGCGTTGGAGCGTCCCGGCACGCCCATCAGCACGCGGTAGGTGGGCTGTAGCGATTGAGTGTCGAACTCGACCGCGGCGTTCTCCATCCCCTCGCTCTGGGCCGCGAAAGCCTTCAGCTCGGAGAGGTGAGTGGTCACCACCGTGCGCGTGCCGCGGCCGTGCAGGTATTCCAGCAGCGCCATCCCCAGGGCCCCGCCCTCGGAGGGGTCGGTGCCCGCCCCCAGCTCGTCGAGCAGCACCAGCGTCTCGGGCCCGGCCGCCGGCAGGATGCGCAGAATCTGGGTCAGGTGGGCCGAGAAGGTGGACAGGCTCTGGGCGATGGATTGCTCGTCGCCGATGTCGGCCCACACCGCTCGCAAGAACGGGATGCTCGAGCCCGAGGCGCAGGGAACCGGGCAACCCGACAGCCCCATCAGCACCGACAGGCCCATGCACTTGAGGGTGACCGTCTTGCCGCCGGTGTTGGGGCCGGTGACCACCAGGGTATCGAACCCCTGGCCCACCTCGATGGAGATGGGGATGACGTGCCCTTTGAGCAGGGGGTGGCGGGCCTGGTTGAGGCGGATCAAGCCCTCTTCGTTGATCTCGGGCAGCTGGGCCCGGGCGTCCTGAGCATAGCGCCCCAGCCCGCACAGAAAGTCGAAGTGACCCAGCTCGTCGCAGGCCATGGCCAGCTCGCCGGCATGGTAGCCCACCAGCGCCGACAGGCGGGCCAGGATGGCCTCCATCTCCTTCTTCTCGGCCAGCCGCACCGAGCGCAGCTGGTTGCCCTGCTCCACCAGGGAGAAGGGCTCCATGAAGAGGGTGGCGCCGCTGGCCGACTGGTCGATCACCAGGCCCGGGAAAGCGCTGCGATACTCCGACTTGACCGGCACCACGTGGCGCCCCATGCGCTGCGTGACGATGGGCTCTTGCAGCATCCTGGCCAGGTCGCTCTCGCGCAGGATGGCGCCCAGGCTGCGCTGCATGCGCGCCTCCAGAGAGCGAATCTCCTCGCGCAGGGCTCGCAGCTTCGGGCTGGCCGAGTCGAGCATGCGGGCGTCGGGACCAAAGCAGCGGGCCACCTCGGACTCGATCTTGGGGAAGGGGATGATGACCACGCCCCGGTCAGCCAGGCGCGGGAAGCGGTCAGCCCGCTCTTTCAGAGCCCGCCCGACCTGCCGGCTCACCCCGGCCACCTCGCGGATCTGCATGAGCACCTCAGGCTCGAGGGAAGAGCCAAGCTGGGCCTGCTGGATGGCCGGGCGCACGTCCTCCAGCCCGCCCAGGGGAGGGTTGTAGCCCTCGTCGAGCAGCCGGATGGCCTCGGCCACATCGTTCTGGCGCTCTTGCAGCTCTTCCAGCGAGGTGGCCGGCAACAGAGCCTCCATGCGCTCGCGCCCGGGCGGCCAGTGGGTCTTGCCCGCCAGGATCTCGAGCACGGCCGGGAACTCCAACACGCGCAGGGTTTGCAGGTCTTGCAGCATCGCGCTCGGAGATTCTCGCCGGAGGGGTGGATTTCCGCCTGGCAGGGTCAGCTCATTGGACAGAACTGGCATCCGTTTCCCGGCGGAAACGAAACCCTGCCGAACAAGAGTCTCGCGAAGCCCCTCAGAGCGTTCTGTGAAGGCTTTCACGGAGGCGAAACTCCTGCTGAACAACGAGGCGGTGAGGGACGAACGCGCCCACCGGCGAACCAGGCGATCGATGAAGCTGCGAGAGCGCGCAAGGTGCGGCTACCCCGATGCGATGGCAGCCCTGGCCGAGGCCGGGGAGGACCTGAGCTTTCTTTCTGCCGAGCAGCGGGCTTATGGATGGTGCCACACGTTCCACCCACGGTTGGCCAGCCTGATCGTGGAATCGGACGGAAGCTACCAGGTCGTGCCCAGCAGGGTCGTGCTGCTCGACGACGAGCGCGTGTTGTGCACCAACGACTGGAAGATCTGGGACGGTCGCATGCTGCGGCCGCTGCCCAGGCCGGAGGCAGCTTCGTTTCAGATCGACCCCCGGGGGGCGCGCCCGGTGACCGAGAAGGAGGGCTTCACCGCGCTGGTGCGCCTGGGCGACCGCCTGCCCTACCGACAGCTTCCCGGCACTTTGCTTGCGCTCCATCCCACCGAGCCGTACCTCGCAACCGGGCTCGAGGGAGAGATCTGCATCTGGCAGGTGCCCCACGAGGTCGAGCTCGGTCCTGCTGTGCTCGAGGACAACGCCGAGCGACTCGAGCCTCACCTGCGCCCACTGGGCCTCTTTCTGTTGCAGCGACGTTTTCGTCACGAAGTTTCGCTGGAAGAGGGCCTGGAGCTCTCCCCTGCGCACGACATCCAACTCGACTGCGATAGCATCGCACGCTGGTCCTGAAAGCGCCGGTCGATTCCCGTCAACCCGGCTCTGGCGCCGGTCGGGAAACGCCGAAATGTTTGTCGAGAAGCTCGAGCAACGTGCGTCCCTCGTCCCCGGACAAGGCCTGGTCGATGACCGGTCGAACCCTCGCATACTCGGCAGCTCCCAGGCTCTCCCTGTCCAGGTTGCGAAAGGCTCGAAACAGATACGGCTCCGGGTCGCCGAAATTGAGATGGTAGTGGGCTCCATCATGGTCAAACTCAACCCCGCGAACCTCACCGTCCTGGTTGCGAATCAGGGAGCAGGGGGTATCCTTCCGGTCGGAGCGAGTGGTCAGCTCAAGGAAAGGCACGTTCAGTTTCTGAGCGACTGATTTCATCGCCTCGGCGTCGACGGGACGCTGCAGGCCTGAGGGCGTCTCGACCGCGATCACTCCAACCCCGGCAATGACGGTGCCCTCGCCTTTCAAAATGACCTCATTGTGAACGTCGGGAGAGGTGAAGCTCAGCAACTCGCGCGGCGTCATGGTAGGCTTGCAACCGAGCTCAAGCAGCTTCAGGGCCTCGGCGTGCGAGGTGCAGCTGTCCTGGCTGTGAGTGGCGACGATCGCGTCGAAGGGGAACTTGAGGATGTAGAAGGTCCGACTCCAGGTGGCCAGATGCTGGGGATCGATGATGCTGGCGAAGAGGATCTCCTTCTGGGAAAGCCTTTTAGGGGCACTCACCAGGTCGATGTCCTGATCGGCCCGATAGGTGCCTGCCCGGTGTTGGGCGGCCAGGAGTTTCTCGCGCCAGAACGGGCTGACGCAGTGGACCGCGTAGCGGAAGTCGCGGTCCTGGTGCTGGCGCGGGTCGCTGAGCTGATCCAGGAACTCCTCAGCAGAAGGGCCGGGCACGCCCTTCGACCGGGCAAGAATCTCGCGGGCGGCTGGCCGCATCTCGAGCGCTGTTGCACCGATGGCTGACTGGCTGGAAGGCGACGCGAGCATCGGCTCGTTTTACCGCAAGAGCCTGAAAGAAGACTGACAGGGTGTCCGGGCGCGAAGCGGCTGAGGGCTTTTGCAGGGCACTAAAGTGCAAGGCCTTTGGTCTTGCACTTTACAACGCGCTGGAACGCAGTTCCGGCGCGTTCGTCAGATTGTGCTAAATGTGCAAGACCAAATTGCGAGCACATTAGCTACCCGAGAAGGTCAGGGTCGGCCGACCCGGGGACGTGACGCAAAGGCCCAGGGCCCTGCTCCAGCTCATGGTTGAGAGCCGAGATCTCTTTCTTCTACACCTCTCCCAGCAGAAGTGGCCCAGGGCCCTGCTCCAGCTCATGGTTGAGAGCCGAGGGCGTAATCACGTGGGTTTGGAAGCCATCCAGAGCCGGCAGCTTGTGAGGCGTAGCCGTATCCACCTTGCGATCGACCGTGGCGAAGACCTTTGCGCTGGAATTCTCGCGAGCGTAATCCACCAGGGCCTGGCGACTCTCGGGCGAGGCTTTGTCCACGTTGGTGGCCACGATCCATTCATCCGCCTCGGGCTGAGCCTGCCGTAGTTGCTCGGTTACCTGAGCCGGATTACTGGCTCCTTTCAGGTCGAGCTCGCGCACCCAGTTATTTGTCATGAAGGCCACCTCCCTGACGGCCATCAGCCCGGTCGGGCCGCTCAAGCAGCCAACCAGGAGGGCCGGCGTGCTGGTGGAGACAGCCTCGGAGAGCAGCGATTTCGACCTGACTGTGGGTTTCGAGATATACGCCTCCTCTGAGGGGTGCGCAGTTGGTGTACACGGTCGCCTGCGAGCCGGTAGACCGGTCGAAGGACTCCGTCACTGCCCACTCGTGACCCATCGGGGATACGTGGGCCTGCGTTCGAACCACTGAGGATCCGCTCCTGATGGTCTGGTCGAGGCGAGCACCGTTCACGCTTGAATCCATTTTGCTGCTGCTCCTTTGAACCAGGATTCTCCGGACGGTCGGGAGGGCAGCCCCTTCCACCCGCTGGACCGAGGGCTGCGATGAGAACCGGCGAGCCGCTTTGCGCTGACTTGCTCGTAATGGACTTCTCCATGACTGCCAGCACGAATCTCACTGCGGCGTGGACCTGGCTCAGTTGCAACTGAGCCAGGGGATTCGGGCAAAGCGCAGGGGTTTCAGTCAGAATTCGCCAAGTAGCAGAAGAACGTTCAAGTAGGGGGCCGTCCGTGCGCACCATCAAACTCGCATTCACGTCTTTAGTGTCTCATTCTGGGTCCTGAAACCCCCCGCCTTTCAGGCGGCGGCTTCAGCGTAGTGAGCGTCCCATGGTAAAGTTACCGGATGGCAGAAGAGTATCGCAGGGGCGCTCACTCCGTTT
>JAANMW010000453.1_pt1 | contig 47476 bp, 44 predicted proteins | sample 7279671 | NCBI WGS metagenome assembly JAANMW01 (sample SAMN14094541, study PRJNA606508) | bioreactor metagenome | isolation source: A lab-scale SPAN reactor treating ammonium-rich wastewater day 247 | place: Ireland: Galway | collected 2017-09-19 | reverse complement strand
CGGCGTCGATCCCTACTACCTGACCTTCAAGGCCGAGACGCTCGGCTACCACCCGCAGGTGATCCTCGCCGGCCGCCGCATCAACGACGGCATGGGCAAGTACGTCGCGGAGAAGCTGGTCAAGCTGATGGCTCATTCGGGCCGCCCTCTCGCCGGTGCTCGCGCCGTGGTGCTGGGACTGACTTTCAAGGAGAACTGCCCGGACCTGCGCAATTCGCGCGTGCCGGACATCGTGCGCGAGCTGGAAAGTTTCGGCGTCGAGGTGTCGGTGCACGACCCTGTCGCCGACGCTGGCGAGGCCCAGCGCGAATACGGCATCCGCCTGCTGGCGTGGGATTCGCTACCGCAGGCGGATGCCGTGGTCGCCGCCGTCGCCCATGACGCCCTGCGCGCGACCGATCCGGCGCGCGTCGCCGCCCTGCTCAAGCCGTGCGGCGTCGTCGCCGACGTCAAGGCCTGCCTCGATGCGGCGACCCTGCGCGCCGCCGGCCTGAAGGTGTGGCGGCTGTGAGGCGAGACCGGCTGTCGGGAGTGGTCCATGGCTAAACCCCGCCTGCTCATCACCGGCGGCAGCGGACTGCTGGCGCTCAACTGGGCCTGCGCGATGCGTGCAACGTGGCAGGTTGTGCTCGGCACCCACCGCTACCCTGTCCGCCTGGACGGTATCGAGAGCCGGCCGCTCGACCTGGAAGACGCCGCTCGCCTCGAAGGCCGGTTAGCTGAACTGGCGCCCGACGTCGTCGTGCACGCCGCCGCACTGACCAGCGTGGAACAGTGCGAAGACGATCCGGCGCTTGCCCGCCACGTCAATGCCGAGCTGGCGCGCAATGTCGCCTCAGTAACGGCCGCCCGCGGCATGTATCTGGTGCACATCTCCACCGACCACCTGTTCGCTGGCGACCGCAGCCACTATTGCGAGGACGACGCGCCGGCGCCGCTGAATGAATACGCGCGCAGCAAGCTGCTGGGCGAGGAATGGGTGCGGCAGTTCCATCCGCAGGCGCTCGTCCTGCGCACGAATTTCTACGGCTGGGGCCATGCCCGGCGGCAGTCCTTCAGTGACTGGGTCCTGCAGTCGCTGCGCGGGGGGCGCGAGGTCACGATGTTCGACGACGTGCATTTCACGCCTCTGCTCGCCGACGCGCTGGCCGTCGCGACGCACAGGCTGCTCGATCTCTCCGCCGTTGGCCTCTATCATCTCGCCGGCGACGAACGCATCTCGAAATACGATTTCGGCATTCGCCTGGCGCGGGCCTTCGGCCTCCCCGAAACGTTGATCCGCCGCGGCAGCGTCGCGGAAGCCGGCCTGCAGGCCAACCGTCCGCGCGACATGTCGCTCGACAGCGGCCGTGCGCGGGCCCTGCTCGGCGCCGGCACGGACGGCCTCGACGAGCATTTCCAAGTCTTGCGGCGGCAGGAGGAAGCCGGCCGCCGCGAGGAACTCTTTCAAGCGGTAACGGAGTAAACATGTCATACCTGGACGGCAAGTCGGTATTGGTGACGGGGGCGACCGGCTCGTTCGGCAAGCGCTTCGTCAGGACGGTGCTCGATGCGCACAAGCCGCGGCGGCTGGTGGTCTTCAGCCGGGACGAACTGAAGCAGTTCGAGATGCAGCAAACGTACAAGGATGCCCGCCTGCGCTTCGTGCTCGGCGACGTGCGCGACAGGGAGCGCCTGTACCACGCCCTCGACGGCATCGACGTCGTCGTGCACGCCGCCGCCATGAAGCAGGTGCCGGCCTCAGAGCACAACCCGATGGAGGCCATCCGTACCAACGTCATGGGCGCCGGCAACGTCATCAGCGCCTGCATCGACCAGGGCGTCGACCGCGTCATCGCCCTGTCCACCGACAAGGCGGCTAATCCGGCCAACCTCTACGGCGCCACCAAGCTGTGCTCTGACAAGCTGTTCGTCGCCGCCAACGTCCTCGCCGAGCCGCAGCGCACCCGCTTCTCGGTGGTGCGCTACGGCAACGTCATCGGCTCGCGCGGCAGCGTCATCCCTTTCTTCATGCAGCGGCGCGCCGCGGGTGTGCTGCCGATCACCGACCCGCGCATGACGCGCTTCTGGATCACCCTCGGCCAGGGCGTGCAGTTCGTCGTGAACAGCCTCGAGCGCATGCGCGGCGGCGAGTTGTTCGTGCCGAAGATCCCGAGCATGAACATCATGGACGTCGCCCGGGTGGTGGCGCCGGAATGCCGCACCGAGGTGATCGGCATCCGCCCCGGCGAGAAGCTGCACGAGGTCATGATCACCCCCGACGACGCCTGGAACACCGCGGAATTCGACGATCACTACGTCATCCAGCCGGCGGCGGAGTGGTGGGACCGTGCCGGCTATCTCGCTGAGACGGGCGGCAGGGCCGTGGCGGAGGGCTTCATGTACAGCAGCGACCGTAACGACCGCTGGATGCAGCCCGCCGAGCTGCGCGCCCTGCTCGACAGCGAGCCGGTGGAGTTGTGATGGCGGGAATGGAATCCTTGCGGGCGGCGGTGATTGGCCTGGGCGGCATGGGCCGCCGTCAGATCGAGGCCGTGCGCCAGGCCGGCCTGCCCGTCGTCGCCGTGTGCGACGTTGCGGAAGCCGCCTTTCCCGCGGCCGTCGCGCTGTGCGGCGAGGCGCCCCGCACCTACACGCGCTGGCAGGATCTCGTCGAGCGGGAGCGCGGGCAGGCTGAGGTCCTTCTCATCGCCACCAACGGCCCGAGCCACCACGCCATCACTCTGGCGGCGGCCTCCGCCGGCTATCCCTACATCCTCTGCGAGAAGCCGATGGCCACCAGCGGTCGGGCGGCGCGCGAGATGGCGCAGACCTGCGCAGCCAGCGGTTCGCGCCTGGCGGTGAACCTGGTGCGGCGCTTCCATGATCGCAGCATTCGTCTCAAGCAGCTGATTGCCGGCGGTGCCATCGGCGAGCCGCGGCATATCAATGTCTCGGTCGGTGCCGGCGGCCTCGGCTGCATCGGCACGCACTATTTCGACCTGGTGGCCTGGCTGGCCGACACCCGCGCCGTCTGGATTTCGGGCGAGGTGGACCGCAACCCAACACCCAACGTCCGCGGCGCGCAGTTCTTCGACCCGGGCGGCCGCGGCATGGTCGGTTACGCCAACGGCATGACCGCCTGCTACCAGCTCTCCGGCGAGGCGGCGATCACGCCGTACATGCAGATCGTCGGCACGGACGGCGTTGTCAACCTCGATAACTGGACGCCGCCGCAGGGCGGCAAGGTGGAGGTGCTTGCCCGCCCGGCGGCGCAGCGCGGCGCCCTCAAGACTCGCTTCATCCTGCCCGAGCGCGTGCCATTCGAGGCCGGCGAGGCGATGGATGTGGTGCGCGCCACGCGGGCCTGCCTCGACGACCTGCTCGGCCCGCACCGTGAAGACACCGCGGGCGGCGGCATCGACGCCGTGGACGCGGTCATTGGCTTCCATCTGTCGTCGCGCCGCGGCGGCGCGCGCGTGGCGCTGCCCCTGTCGGGCGAGGATCTCGAATTCGACGTGCCCATCACCTGAGGCGGACGGTATGAAAGACAGAGTGCGCCTCGGCGTCGTCGGGGCAGGCAACATCGCAGTGAAGCATCTCGAAGCCTTGCAGGGCGTAGCCGGGGCGGGCGTCGTCGGCATCGCCTCGCGCACCCGCGCGAAGGCAGAGGCGCTGGCAGCGCGCTTCGGTATTCCCTGCGTTGCCGATGACCTTGACGGCCTGCTGCGTGAGGCGCGGCCGGACGGGCTGCTCATCCTCGTCTCGGCGGCGAACATCGGCGCGGTGGCGCGCCAAGCCATGCGGTCCGGCCTGCCGCTCTTCGTCGAGAAGCCGGCCGGGCTGACCCCGGCCGAGAGCGCCGAACTGGCCCGCCTCGCCGGCGAGGCGGGCGTGCGCAGCATGGTCGGCTACAACCGCCGCTACTACTCGGTGTTCCACCAGGGCATCGAGGTGATCCGCCGCCATGGCCCGCTGCTCGGCCTGCTCATCGAGGGGCACGAGCGCATCGACGCCGTGCGCGCCGCCGGCCGGCACCCGGACGCCGTGCTGCACGGCTGGATCTACGCCAACGCCACGCACACCATCGACCTGCTGCGCTTCTTCGGCGGCGAGGTCGGCGAGATGCATTGCCTCGCCCACCGCCGCCGCGAGCCGCTCGGCGACCAGTTTGCCGCCATCATGAACTTCGACTCGGGCGCGCTCGGCGAATACTCCGCGCACTGGCTTTCGCCCGGCGGCTGGCGCGTCATGCTGAGCGGGCAGGGCGTCACCGTCGAGTTCAAGCCGCTCGAGGCCGGCGTCTGGATCGACGCCAAGGGGCAGCGCCACGAGATCGTCCCGAGCGAGGAGGACCGGCGCTGCAAGCCCGGCTTCCACGGACAGATGGCGGCCTTCTGCCGCCTCGTGCGCGGCGAGGATCCCGGCTGGCCGGCGCAGGACCTGGCCGGCGCCCACCGCACCATGCTGCTCGCCGAGCGCATGACGGCCGCCGTGGCCGACTGCACGCCGGGAGCCGTGAAATGAACGTGCTGTTCCTCATCACCGCGCGCGGCGGCTCGAAGGGTGTGCCGGGCAAGAACCTGCGCACGATCGGCGGCATCTCGCTGGTCGGCTACAAGGCCATCAGCGCGCGCAAGAGCCGCCACTGCGCGCGACTGATCATCTCGACGGACAGCCCGGAGATCCAGGACGATGCCCGCCGCCACGGCGTCGAGGTGCCGTTCACGCGGCCGGCGGAACTGGCGAGCGACACCGCCAAGAGCGGCCCCGTCATCCTGCACGCGATGGAATGGATCGAGCGGGAGGGGCGCGAACGCTACGACGCCGTGATGCTGCTCGAACCGTCCTCACCCTTCGCCCGCGCCGAGGACTACGACGCGGCGATCGAGATGATGGTGCAGCGCGACGCCAACGCCGTCGTCGGCGTGCGCCCGATGGAGGTGGCGAGCACGGTAGTCGGGCCGCTCGACGCGGACGGGCGCCTGACAGCGATCGTCGACAAGATGCACGCGGCGCGCGCGCAGACCGGGCAGCGGCAGACGCTCGGCCGGGAATACACCATGAACGGTGCGCTCTACCTGTTCAAATGGGACTACTTCAAGCGGCACCAGTGGATCTATCACGATCGCGGGGGCGTGTACGGTCACGTCATGGACCGCTTCCACTCCGTCGAGATCGACGAGCCGGTCGACCTCGCATGGGCCGAGTTTCTCGTTGCCGGCGGCTATGTGCCGCTGGCGCCGTGGCGGGATTGACATGGAAGGAAAGACGATGGGAAGCGGGCAGGAACTCTACAAGAAGGCGCGGACGCTGATACCGGGCGGGACGCAGCTGCTCTCGAAACGGCCGGAACTGTTTTTGCCGGACCTCTGGCCGGCCTACTATTCGCGCGCCAAGGGCGCCGACGTGTGGGACCTGGACGGCAGGAAATTCACCGACGTCTCCAGCAGCGGCATCAGCTCGTGCGTGCTCGGCTTCGCCGACCCGGACATCGAGCGGGCGGTGATCGGCGCCGTCCAGGCCGGTGTCATGACCACGCTGAACTGCCCGGAAGAGATCGAGCTGGCCGAACTGCTGATCGAGCTCCACCCCTGGGCGGAGATGGCCCGCTATGCCCGCTCGGGCGGCGAGATCATGGCGGTGGCGGCGCGCATCGCGCGGGCCGCCACCGGCCGCGACAAGATCGCCTTCTGCGGCTACCACGGCTGGCACGACTGGTATCTCGCCGCCAACCTGTCCGAGGACACCGCCCTCGACGGCCACCTGCTGCCGGGCCTGGAACCGGCCGGCGTGCCGCGCGGCCTGACCGGCACCATGCTGCCCTTCCGCTACAACCGCATCGAGGACCTGCGCGACATCGTGGCGAAGCACGGCCGCGAGCTGGCGGCGATCGTCATGGAGCCGTCGCGCTCGGCCGGGCCCGCGCCGGGCTTCCTGGAGGAGGTGCGGCGCCTGGCCGACGAGAGCGGCGCGGTGCTGGTGTTCGACGAGGTGACATCGGGTTTCCGGCTCAACTGCGGCGGCATCCACATGACCTACGGCGTCGCGCCCGACCTGGCCGCCTTCGCCAAGGCGATGTCGAACGGCTACGCCATGGCGGCGCTGATCGGACGGCGCGCCGTCATGGAGGCGGCGCAGTCGACGTTCATCAGCAGCACCTACTGGACGGAGAAGATCGGCCCGACGGCGGCGCTCGCCGCCATGCGCAAGTACCGCGCCGAATCCGTGCACACCCGCCAGATCGCGGTCGGCACGGCGGTGCGCGAGGGCTGGACGCGCGCCGCCGAGCGGGCGGGATTGCCGATCGGGATCAGCGGCATCCTGCCGCTGCTGAATTTCTCGGTCGACCATCCCGACGCCGCGGCGCTGGCGACGCTTTTCTCCCAGGAAATGCTCGATCGCGGCTACCTGGCCGCGCCGAAGTTCAACGCCACCTTCGCCCACACGCCGGCGATCGTCGAGCGCTATCTCGGCGACGTCGGCGACGTGATGCCGGTCCTCGCCGACGCCATCCGGCGCGACGACATCCGCCGGCGTCTGCGCGGGCCGGTCAAGCATTCCGATTTCCGGCGGCTGACATGACGGGAATGCCTGCATGAAGACTTCGTTGACCCAGGGCGCGCTGGCGGCCTACCTGGCCCGGCAGATGAGCAACTTCTTCCCCGACCGCGAGGTGGCGGCGGCGGAGCTCGAGCCTTTCGTCGAGGGGGGGCTGGAGCGGCTCGCGCTGTGCTTTGCACGCATCTCCGACAAGTACCTGCCGGCCGGCCGCGAGCAGCAGTTCAACCACCGGCACACCGACCATTACGCGATGTTCCTCTATCTGGTCGCCAACACGGTGCGGCGGCTGCAGGGAAACATGGAACTGGCGGACAAGGCCTATGCGCTGAACAAGGCCCTGCATGCCATCGACGTGTATCACGAGGTGGAGCTGCCCGAAGTGTTCTTCTTCCAGCATCCGCTCGGCACAGTGCTGGGGCGGGCGCATTACGGCAACTACTTCATGGTGTACCAGCGCTGCACCGTGGGCGCCAAGGACCAGGTCTATCCGACCCTAGGCGAAGGCGTCGTCATGTTCGGCGGCAGCGCCATCATCGGCGACTGCAGCGTCGGCAGCAACGTCTGGCTGTCGTCGGGGACGACCGTGCTCGGCCAGGACGTGCCCGACAATTCGGTCGTCTTCGGCCAGTCGCCGAACATCGCCATCAAGCCGACGCAGCGCGACATCGTTCGCGATCTGTTCAACCATCCATCAGGCAGACGCTGATGCGTTCGATCCACGATCTTCTTTCACTTCAGGGCCGCCGCGCCCTCGTCACCGGCGGCGCCGGACACATCGGCCTGGCCGCCGCCGAAGCCCTGCTCGAGGCGGGCGCCAGGGTGGCGCTGCTCGATCTCGATGCCGCCGCGGCGGCGCGCTGCGCCGAAGGGTTCAACGCGCGCTGGCCCGGCATGGCGCATGCCATCGGCTGCGATCTTGCCGACGAGGCGGCCACCCGAAGCGCGGCGCGACAGGCGATCGATGCCATGGGAGGCCTCGACATCCTGGTGCATTCCGCCGCCTTCGTCGGCACGACGAAGACGCCCGGCTGGTCGGCGCCGTTCGCCGAGCAGACCGTGGCGGCCTGGGACGCCGGCATGCGGGTCAACCTGACTTCCGCCTTCGTCCTCACGCAGGAGGCGCGCCCGGCGCTGTCCGCCTCCGGGCACGGCTCGGTGATCTTCGTCTCCTCCATTTACGGCGTCGTCGGCTCGGATGCGGCAGTGTATGCCGGCACCGGCATGAACGCCGACCGCGTGCTGGCCTACAGCGCCTCGAAGGGCGGCCTGCTGCAGCTCATGCGCCACTTGTCCGCGCTGCTCGCCCCGGCCGTGCGCGTCAACGCCATCTCGCCCGGCGGCATCGAGCGCGGCCAGCCCGAGGCCTTCCGCAAGAACTACGCCGCGCGCACGCCGTTGAAGCGCATGGGCACCGAGGAGGACATAAAGGGCGCGGTGGCCTATCTGGCGAGCGACCTGTCGGCCTATGTCACGGGGCAGAACCTGCTGGTGGACGGAGGCTGGACGGCATGGTGATCGAGTTTCCCAACATGGCCGAGGCGGCGCGCGATCTCTTGGCGCGCTTCGCCGACAGGACCTTCCTGATCCTGCCCGACGGCGAGCGCCGCTACAGCTATGCCGAATTCGGCGAGCTGGTGCGCCGCGGCGCCGGCCTGCTGGCCGATTGCGGCCTGTCGGCCGGCGACCACGCCGTCATGGCGCTGAAGAATTCACCGGAGAACATGGCGCTGTTCCTCGCCGCGCTGGCCTCGGGCGTGCGGCTTCTGCTGATGGGGCCGGACAACAGCGCGAGCGAACTCGAGAGCGCCATCGAGGGCCTGCCGGTGAAGACCGTGTTCGTCGATGCGGACGCCTCCCTCGAGGGGCGGCTGCCGGCGGGCGGCCGGCTGGCGCCGGTGGCCGTGGCCGAAGGGTTCGCCGGCAATGCCGGGCGCGAAGCGTTCGCCGGGACGGCCCGGATCGCGGCCGACGATCCGGCCTACATCATGTGCTCCTCCGGTTCGACCGGCCGGCCCAAGCGCATCTGCACCTCCCACCGCAACATGCTGGCCGAACTGGAGGCGATGTTCCCGGCCTACGGGCTGGCCGACGCGGACCGCCACCTGTGCGTGCTGCCGCTGTTCCATGTCTCGGCCCTCTATCGCAACTTCCTCATGCCCTTCTGCCAGGGCGGTTCCATCGTGCTCTGCGAAACCTTCGAGCAGGAGCGCTTCTGGCCGCTGCTTTCCCGTTACGCGGTGAACTTCGTACAGGTCGTGCCGAGCATCCTCGCCGTGCTCGCCGACCAAGAGGACGCCCCCGACGCGCAGGTGCGCCGCTCGCTGAAATACATCGGCACGGCATCGGCGCCGCTCTCGCCCAAGCTGCTGGAGCGCTTCGAGGCGCGCTTCGGCATCCTCGTCGTGCAGGGCTTCGGCCTGACCGAGCTGACCTGCGGCATCACGCTGAACGAGACCGATCCGGCCAGGCGCAAGGTCGAGTCGGTGGGACGGCCGCTGGCGGTCAACGAAGTGCGCATCATGGACGAGGCGGGCCGCTTCCTGCCGCCGGGCGAGGAAGGCGAAGTGGTCGTGCGCGGCGACAACGTCATGCTCGGCTACCTCGGCGCCGACGGACGTCCGGCCTCGCCGTGGAGCGACGGCTGGTTCCACACCAGCGACCTCGGCCACCTGGACGCCGACGGCTTCGTCTACCTGACCGGCCGCAAGAGCGACATCATCAACCGCGGCGGACACAAGATCTCGCCGGTGGAGGTCGAGAAGGTGCTGATGCAGCATCCGGCGGTGAAGGACGTCGTCGTGGTCGGCCTGCCGCACGAGATGCTGGGCGAGGACGCCGTGGCCTGTGTCGTGCGCAGTTCCGGTGCGACGCTCGGCGGTAGCGAGCTGCTGCATTTCGCCCAGGAGAGGCTGCCCGCCTTCAAGGTGCCGACCTCCTTCCGTTTCCTCGACAAGCTGCCGCGCACCGGCCCCGGCAAGATCAACCGCCGCGCCTTCGCCGCGGCGATGGCGCAGGAAGTCGCGGCGGAGAGCGCGGCCGCCCCGGCGGCGGCCGGCCCGCAGCCGAGCGGCGCCGCGCTGGCGCAGCGCGTGCGCGAGGTCGTCGCCGAGGTGTTCAGCCTGCCCGTCGACAAGGTGACGGACGACCTCGGGCCGCACAAGCTGCGCGCCTGGGATTCGCTCGGGCAGATCCGCCTCGTGCTGGCGCTGGAGGACTGCTTCGCCTTCCGTCACGATCCGCGCGAGGCGAACGCCGTGCGCAACGTCGGCGAGCTGATCGGGATGGTCGCGCGCAGACTGGGGCAGCCGGCATGATCAGGATCATTCCCCGGCTCGACATCAAGGGCCCGAACGTCGTCAAGGGCGTGAACCTCGAGGGCCTGCGCGTCGTCGGCCGCCCCGAGCTGTTCGCGCCGCACTACTACGCCGAGGGCGCGGACGAGCTGCTGTTCATGGACACCGTCGCCTCGCTCTACGGGCGCAACACCCTGGAGGAGATCGTGCACCGCACGGCGGAGCGCGTGTTCGTGCCGCTGACGGTGGGCGGCGGCATCCGCTCGGTCGAGGACATCCGGGGCGTGCTGCGCGCCGGCGCCGACAAGGTCGCCATGAACACCGCCGCCATCGCCAATCCGCGGCTCATTGCCGAGGGCGCCGGGCATTTCGGCTCGCAGTGCATCGTGCTCTCCATCGAGGCCCGCCGCCAGCCCGACGGCCGCTACGAGTGCCTGACGGACGGCGGGCGCGAGCGCACGGGCAGGGATGCCGTCGACTGGGCGGAGGAGGCGGCAAGGCTCGGCGCCGGCGAGATCCTGCTGACTTCGGTGGACAACGAGGGCACCGGCCGCGGCTTCGACCTCGAGCTGACCCGGCTGGTGGCGGAGCGGGTGGGCGTGCCGGTCATCGCCTCCGGCGGCGCGGGCGGCGCGGAGCACGTGCGCGACGCCGTGATGCTCGGCAAGGTCGATGCGGTGTGCGTCGCCTCGATCCTCCACTACGGCTGCCTCGAAGTCATGGAGGGCGCCGCCTACGCCGAGGAAGGCAACACCGATTTCCTGAAGAAGAAGATTCCCGTGACCAGCCGCTCCGCCCACAACCGGCGCGGCATCCGGTCGACCGGGCTGGCGGAGCTCAAGCACAGCCTCGCCGGCTGGGGCGTCGAAGTGCGCCGCACGGCGCGGGAGGCGGCATGAAGCCGGTGCTCATCGTCGACTATGGACTCGGCAACCTGGCCAGCGTGGCGCGGGCTGTGCGCTACCTCGGCGCGGAGCCGGTGGTCAGCAGCGACCCCGCCCGGCTGCGCGATGCCGAGCGCGCCATCCTGCCCGGCGTCGGCGCCTTCGGCATCGCCATGGCGAACCTCGACCGGCTCGGCCTGGTCGAGCCGCTGAAGCAGTATGCGGCCTCCGGCCGGCCGCTCCTCGGCATCTGCCTTGGCATGCAGCTGTTCATGGAGGAAAGCAGCGAGGGCGGCACGCATGCCGGCCTCGGCCTGATTTCCGGTCGGGTGGACAGGCTGCCCGAGGCGAGAAGCAGCGGTATCAAGGTGCCGCATATCGGCTGGAGCGGCCTGGAGGCGGACGGCCGCGACTGGTTGGGCACGGTGCTGGACGGGCTGCAGGCGGGCGAGGCGCTGTATTTCGTGCATTCCTATTATGTCCGGCCGCAGGCCCCGGGCGACGTGCTGGCCAGCACGACCTACGGCGAGGCGCGCTTCTGTTCGGTCATCGCCCGCGGTGCGGTGGTCGGCTGCCAGGCGCACCCGGAGAAGAGCAGCGAATCCGGCCTGAGGCTTTTGGGCAACTTTCTTGGCACTTTTCAGCATTGACGGAAGACACATCATGTCCGAATTTCAGCGTGGCAATCTCGACCGGCAATTCCTGACGCTTCCCGAAGAGGTGAAGTTCTGCAGGAAGTGCGTCATCTCCAACCAGCGGCCCCGCATCGTCTTCGACGAGAACGGCGTCTGCAGCGCCTGCCGCAACGCCGACTACAAGGAGCAGGTCGACTGGAAGCAGCGCGAGCGCGAGCTCGAGCAGCTGCTCGACAAGCATCGCCGCAACGACGGCTACTGGGACGTGCTGGTGCCGGCTAGCGGTGGCAAGGACTCGGGCTTCGTCGCCCACGAGCTGAAGCACAAGTGGGGCATGAACCCGCTGACGGTGACGTGGACGCCGATGCTGTACACGGACATCGGCCGGACCAACTGGCAGGGCTTCGTCGATTCGGGCTTCACCAATCTCTTCTGCGCGCCCAACGGCGACCTGCAACGCAAGATGGCGCGGCTCTGCTTCGAGGAGCTCGGCGACGCCTTCCACGTCTTCGTGCTCGGGCAGGTGCACTACCCGATCTGGATCGCCCTCAAGTTCGGCATCCCGCTGGTGTTCTACGGCGAGAACGGCGCCGTTGAGTACGCCGGCGACCCGAAGCTCGCCGACAAGCCATACATGGACCCGGAGGACTGGAACACGCGCCTGCTCAAGGGCTGCTCGCTCGACGAGCTGGTGGCCTACGGCAAGGCCAACAAGGACTACTTCGCCGGGGCCGACGTGCGCGGCTCCGACCTGCTCTTCTACGGCGCGCCGCCGTTCGAGGAGATCAAGCGGGCTGGCATCCGCAAGTACTACTACTCCTACTACCACAAGTGGATCCCCCAGGAGAACTACTACTACGCCGCCGAGCACACCGGCTTCAAGCCGAATCCGGAGCGCTCCGAGGGCACCTATTCGAAGTATGCCAGCCTGGACGACCGGCTCGACGGCATGCACTACTGGATGGGCTTCATCAAGTTCGGCTTCGGCCGGGCGACGCAGGACGCCTCCCACGAGGTGCGCGACGGCCACATCACGCGCGAGGAGGCGGTGGCGCTGGTCAACCGCTACGACGGCGAGTTCCCGCGCAAGTACTACCGCGACTTCCTCGACTTCCTCGGCATATCGGAGGAGCATTTCCACCGGGTGGCGGACAGCTGGCGCCGGCCGAACATCTGGACGAAACAGGATGGCGAGTGGGCGCTGCGCCACCGGGTGGAGTGAGGCCATGCGCACTTTGAGACTCGGCGAGCGCGAGGTGGGACCGGATCGGCCATGCCTGGTCATCGCCGAGGCCGGCGTGAACCACAACGGCAGCCTCGACATGGCGCTGCAGCTGGTGGACGCGGCGGCCGGTGCCGGCGCCGACGTGGTCAAGTTCCAGACCTTCAAGGCCGAGCGCGTCGTCACGCGCCGTGCCGCCAAGGCTGACTATCAGAAGACCGCCGGCGGCGACAGCCAGACCATGTTCGAGATGCTCAAGCGCCTTGAGCTGTCCGACGACGACTTCCGCGCCATCGCCGCGCATGCGCGGCACCGCGGCATCGTCTTCATGTCGAAAGGGCATCGCGAGGACATCGACTTCCTCGTCGAACTCGGCGTGCCGGCGCTGAAGATCGACTCGGCCGCCGTGGTCTACTACTCCCTGCTGCGCAAGGCGGCGGGCACGGGGCTGCCGGTGATCCTGTCCACCGGCGGCAGCAAGCTGGGCGAAGTCGAGAAGGCTCTCGACATCCTGGCCGAGCACGGGAATCCTCCGGTGGCGCTGCTCCACTGCACTACCGCCTATCCGGCGCCACCCGATCAGGTCAACCTGCGCGCCATGCTGACCCTGAAGGCCGCCTTCGGCCTGCCGACCGGCTTTTCCGACCACACCGAGGGCATCGAGATCCCGATCGCCGCCGCGGCGCTCGGCGCCTGCATCGTCGAGAAGCACTTCACGCTCGACCGGTCGCTGCCCGGCCCTGACCACAAGGCCTCGCTCGAGCCGGCGGAGCTGCGCCGCATGGTCGACGGCATCCGCAAGGTCGAGCAGGCGCTTGGCGAGCCGCGCAAGCGACCGACCGAACTGGAGCGCCGCAACATGCAGCTGATGCGCCGCAGTCTCGTCGCCGAGCGCGACATCGCGGCGGGCGAGCGCCTGCAGGCCGACATGATCGCCTTCAAGCGGCCGGGCTTCGGCCTGGGCGAGGACTTCCTCGATCTCGTCGTCGGGCGCGTGGCGGCGAAGGCCATCGCCGCCGGCGACCCGATCACCTGGGATCGCATCGGAGGGTTCGCCGATGAGTAGGCGCAAGACCGTCGTGCTCGGCAGTGGCGCGCTGGCCCGCATGGTCGGCGGCATCCTCAAGGCCGACGCTGCCGTCGAGCTCGTCGGTTTCACCGACGCCAATCCGGCGCGGCACGGCCAGACGCTGTGCGAACGACCGATCCTCGGCGCCGACGAGTTGCTCCCCGAGCTGCGCCGCCAAGGTGTCAGTCATGCCGTGATCGCCGCCGGCGATCCGCGCCTGCGCCGGCGCCTGTCCGCCCTGCTGCGCGACCTGGATTTCGAGTTGGCGAACGCCATCCATCCGCATGCCTTTGTCGCACCGGAGGTGCGGCTCGGCCGCGGCATCATCGTGCTGCCGGGCGCCGTGCTCGCCGACAACCCGGCGATCGGCGACAACACCTTCATCGGCCAGGCGGCGACCATCGCCCACGACAGCGCGATCGGCCGCGACTGCCTGATCGGCGGCCGCTCGGCGATCGGCGGCGAAGTCAGGATCGGCGAGACGGCGCTGATCGGCTGGGGTGCCATCGTCGGGCCGCGCCACAGCGTGGGGACGGGCGCCGTGGTCGCTTCCGGTGCCAACGTCATGTCGGACATCCCGGACGGCGCGGTGGCGGCGGGCAACCCGGCCCGCGTCGTTCAGATGCGGGAGGCGCCTTGACGGCCAGGCGCAGCATCGCCGTCGCCACGGTCGGCCGCTCCGACTTCGGCCTCTACCAGCCGCTGCTCGAGCGCATCGCCGCCGATCCGGCGCTGGAGCTGCGGCTGATGGTGTCGGGCGCGCATTTCGATCCGCGCTTCGGCCCGACCGTGCGCGAGATCGAGGCCGCCGGCTACGCCTATGAGCCCGGCCTGGCGATGCATCCGGAGAGCGACGCGGCGGCGGACATTGCCCTGGCGCTCGGTCGGGGCGTGCAGGCTTTCGCGCGGGCCTTCGGCGCGCGCCGGCCCGATTTGCTCGTGCTGCTCGGCGACAGGAGCGAGATGCTGGCGCCCGCCGTGGCGGCGTTGCCCTTCAACATTCCCCAGGCCCATCTCTACGGCGGCAAGGTCACCGAGGGCGCCATCGACGAGCGCGTGCGCCATGCGCTGACCAAGGCGAGCCACCTGCACTTCGTTTCCTGCCAGGCCTATGCCGAGCGCGTCCTGCAAATGGGCGAGGAGCCCTGGCGGGTGTTCAACTACGGTTCGCCCGGGCTAGACCGTCTGCACGGCCGGCGCGCCGCGCGCGAGGCGCTCTGCCGGGAAGCCGGGCTCGATTCGGCGCGTCCGTTCCTCCTCGTCACCTTCCATCCCGTGACGCTCGAGCCGGGCGAACAGGACAGCCAGGTCGCCGCGCTGCTGCAGGCGCTGGAGCAGTCCGGCCTCGCCGTCGTGGCGACGTATCCCAACGCCGATGCCGGCGGCCTGCGCATTGCCGCGCAGCTGGAGGCGTTCGCCGCGCGGCATCCGCAAGGCGTGCGTCTGCTCCGCAACGCCGGCTCGCGGCTGTATGCCGACCTGATGACGCATGCCGCGGCGATGGTCGGCAACTCCTCCAGCGGCATCGGCGAGGCGCCCTCGTTCGAACTGCCGGTGGTGAACATCGGCAGCCGCCAGGACGGTGCCATCAAGGCCGCCAACGTGATCGACACCGGCTATTCTGCGCAGGACGTGCTGGCCGGCATCCGCCGCGCCATCGATCCTGCCTTCCGCGCCGGCCTGCGCGGCCTGCGCAACCCCTACGGCGACGGCCATGCCGGTGAGCGCATCGCGTCGACCCTGCGCGACATCCCGCTCGACGACCGCCTGTTGCGCAAGAAATTCGTCGACCTGCCGATGCGGACATGACCGGCTATGCTGTATTTCTTCGTCGAATCGCTACGGATCGGAAGCTGGCTATCGGCCGTCTGGCCGGCCGTTCGCGAAACGCTGCGGCGGCAGCCGGGCGCGGCAGGCACGATCTTCTGTGTCGACGGCCGGCCCGGCGCGGTCGCGCTGGCGCGGCGGATGGCGTGCCGGCGCGGCTGGCGGGTGGAACGCCTGCCGCTCGACGCGGCGGAGATCTTCGATGAAGAAGGGGCTCTCGTCTGGCAGCGCCTCTACTACCGCGACATGCGCGAGGCCCTGGATTGCGCCGTGCGGCAGCCGGCCTTCCGCACGTTCCTGGAGGGTGCGGAGGATTCCGAAGCGATGAAGGCCTACGTCAAAAAGCAGGCCTTGCCTGGCGTCACCCTCTTCGCCGGCAGCGGGCTGTGGCGAGCCATGTACCTGGTGCAGGCGAGCTTGTGGAAAGCACGCCGGGACGGCGTGCCGGACGAGTGCGTCACGCTGTTTCTCCGGCGCTGCCCGTGGATCGCGGCGATCGGCGACTATGCCCGGGCCTACGGCGCGGCACGGGTGGTCGCCGTCGGCAACGGCTTCCGGCTGAAGGACACCCTGCTGCGCCTGATCGGGCGCGATGCCCTGCTCATCAGGGAGAAAGTCAGGCGCTTGTTTTCCCCGCCGGCAAAAGTCAGTCGCCGGGAGACGGCGCCGCCCTGCCTCGCCCTCCAGTACTACGGCCATTTCAACCTGGAGCAGCCGCAGCGCTATTCGGACTTCTTCTTCTGGCAGCAGTCGGATTTCCCGGGCGACCGTCTGCTCGCCTTGTTCAACATCCCGAAGGATCCGCTCGACGCGGAGAAGCTGGCGGCGCTGTCGCGCCACGGCATGCGCGGCCTCGCCCTGCGCCACGACGCCGCGGCCTCGCCGGCGGCGGCGGTGCACGCGGACAGCGCGCTGCTTGCCAATCTCGGCGGCGCCGCGTGGACGCTCGCCGGCGCCGTGCGCCCGCTCGAGGCGGGCTGGCTGGACGGCCAGCACCTGGCCTTCCGCAGTCAGAAGAATTATTGGAAAAAGCTGTTCGAACGGCAGAACGTCAAGGTCTTCGCCACCTGGTTCAAGTACAACGGCGACCACTGCGCCATCGGCGAGGCGCTGCGCGAGCTGGGCGGCGCGCTCGCCGTGTATCAGCGCTCCTACGAGGGCAATCCCACCGTGCAGACGGTGCTGCTCGCCGACGTGTACTTCGGCTTTTCCCGCCAGGGTGCGGCCATCGAGGCCGCGGCCGGCTCGTCCATCGACTGCCACGTGACGACCGGCTATCTGGGCGACCACCGCTTTCCGCTGGTGCGCGACGAGGCCGCCAAGGTGCGCCGCCTGCTGCAGGAGAACGGCGCCCGCCGCATCGCCGCCTATTTCGACGAGGGTTCGTTCCCCGACGGGCGCTGGGGCGTCGACGCACGGCGCCTGCAGGCGCACTACGGCTTTCTCCTCGACAAGCTGCTCGGCGAGCGCGACTTCGGCCTGGTGCTCAAGCCGAAGGTGCCGTCGACGCTGGTACGGCGGCTGGGCCCGGTCGGCGACCTGCTCCGGCGTGCTGTCGCGACCGGCCGCTGCCACGTCTATGAGGAGGGCGTCCTGCAGGGCTCCGCACCGCCGGCCCAGGCGGCGCTCTCGGCCGATCTCGCCATCCACGGCTCGGTCGCCTCGGGAACGGCGGCGGTCGAGGCCGCCCTAGCCGGCGTGCCGACGGTTCTGCTCGACGACGACGGCTGGAAGACAAGCCCGCTCTATCGCCTCGGCGTCGGCCGCGTGGTGTTCGAAGAGTGGGAGGCCCTGTGGCATACTTGGCAGGAAAGCCGCACCGCCCCCGGCGCCGTTCCCGGCTTTGCCGACTGGACTCCCCTCCTCGACGAGATCGATCCCTTCCGTGACGGCCGGGCGGCGGAGCGCATGGGCACTTTCCTGAAGTGGATGATCGAGGGCTTCTCGGCAGGAAAATCCCGGGAAGCCGTGCTGGCGCAGGCCACCGAGCGCTATCGGCGGGCCTGGGGAGAGGACAAGATTGCAACCGTTCGGCCCGCGGTGCGGCTTGCGCCGCAGGGCGCGCAAGGTGTTCATCATGAAACACGTATCTGAGTTGTTCGTATTTCCCGAGACAAGGCTGCGCGACGTGCTCGTCCGCAGCAACGAGACACGCCGCGGCATCGTCCTGGTGGTGGATGCGCAGCGGCGCCTGCTCGGCGTCATCACCGACGGTGACATCCGCCGCGCCTTCCTCTCCGGTACCGACCTTGACACGCCGGCCGAGGCGCTGCTCGAGGCCAAGGGCGAGCGGCCGCGGCCGATCACGGCGCCGGTCGGGGCCAGCCACGAGCAGCTGGTGGCACTGCTGCGCGCAACCGGGGTGAGCCACGTCCCCCTGGTCAACGCCGAGGAACAGGTCGAGAAGCTGGTCTGCCTGGAGGATCTGCTGCAGGAGGACGAGCTGGCCCTCCACGCCGTGGTCATGGCCGGCGGCCGCGGCACGCGCCTGCACCCGCTCACCGAGGACATGCCCAAGCCGATGCTGCCGGTCGGCGACCGCCCGCTCATGGAGCGGATCATCCGCCAGCTCTCCGAAACCGGCATTCGCCAGGTCAGCGTGACGACGCACTTCCGCGCCGAGAAGATCTCGGAGCATTTCGGCGACGGGCAGGGCTTCGGCGTCAACATGAACTACATCGCCGAGGACCGCCAGCTCGGCACCGCCGGCGGGTTGGCCCTGATGCCGGAACCCGAGTCCACGTTGCTGGTGGTGAACGGCGACATCCTCACCGAGATGGACTTCCGCGTCATGCAGGCTTTCCACCGCGAGCATCGCGCCGCACTCACCATCGCCGTGCGCCAGTACGAGGTGCAGGTGCCCTACGGCGTGGTCGAATCGGAGGGCGTGCATGTCAGCCGGCTGGTGGAGAAGCCGGTGCACAAGTTCTTCGTCAATGCCGGCATCTACCTGCTCGAGCCGGAGGTGCACCGGCTCATCCCGAAGGGTCGGCACTTCGACATGACCGACCTGATCCGCGAGGCGATGGAGCGAGGCATGACGGTCGTCAGCTTCCCCATCTGGGAATACTGGCGCGACATCGGGCAGCATCAGGACTACATCCAGGCGCAAGCCGACGTGAGGAACGGGACACTCTCAAAATGAACTGGACAGGCAAACGCATTCTCGTCACCGGCGCCGGCGGCTTTATCGGCAGCCATCTCGCCGAACAGCTCGCCGAACTCGGCGCCCGCACGCGCGCCCTAGTGCGCTACACCTCGAGCGGCAGCTGGGGCTGGCTCGAGGGCTCGCCGCGCAAGGGCGACATGGAAGTGATGCTCGGCGACATCCGCGACCGCGATTCCGTGCGCCAGGCGATGCAGGGCGTAGACCACGTGTTCCACCTCGCCGCCCTCATCGGCATCCCCTATTCCTACCACGCGCCGGATTCCTACATCGAGACCAACGTGGTCGGCACGCTCAACGTGCTGCAGGCGGCGCGCGACGGCGGCGCCGAGCGCGTGGTGCACACCTCCACCAGCGAGGTCTACGGCACCGCCCGCTACGTGCCGATCGACGAGAAGCATCCCCTGCAGGGTCAGTCGCCCTACTCGGCCAGCAAGATCGGCGCCGACAAGATGGCGGAGGCCTACCACCTCTCGTTCGGTCTGCCGGTGGTGACGGTGCGGCCCTTCAACACCTACGGCCCGCGCCAGTCGGCGCGCGCCGTCATCCCGACCATCGTCACGCAGTGCCTCGCTGGGCAGCGCACGATCCGCCTCGGCAATCTCGAGCCGACGCGCGATCTCAGCCACGTCGCCGACACGGTCGAGGGCTTCCTCGCCGCCGCGGTCAGCCCGCAGGCGATCGGCCAGGTGCTCAACCTCGGCAGCGGCAAGGAGATCAGCATCGGCGACTTGGCGCGCCGCATCGCGCAACTGACGGGCCGCCAGGTCGACATAGAGTGCGACGAACAGCGCGTGCGGCCGAGCGGCAGCGAAGTGGAACGGCTGCTCGCCGACAACAGCCGGATGCGGGCGCTGACCGGCTGGCAGCCGCGGATCTCGCTCGACGAAGGGCTGCGCGACACCATCGCCTGGATCGAGGCGAACCAGGGGGCTTTTAGACAGAATACCTACCAGCTGTAAGATTTCCAGTCATAACAACGAAGCGAACATGCCGAACGACTCCAGCACTCCTTACGCCCACCTTTCTGACATCCCACGTTTGTCGGGTGGGGGTCTGAAACCCCGGTTTTTCGGCATCAAGAAATTCCTGTTTGATAACCCGGTTGCAGAAGCGATCTCCGTCTATCGTTCCCATGTGTTGGGACTGAAGCAGTCGATTGACAAGACCACTGCCTCCTTCGGGATGTCTGAAGGAGGATCGGCGGCGCAGGATTTCGGATCGCCCTATGGTTACGAAGACACAATTCACGAGCTGCTGACGGCAAAAAAATACAAGGATCAAATCGACCGCGGCCTGGCTAACGTGAATAGCGAATCCGGGGCTTTGTATGCGCACGCGGAGAAAACGATTGCGGATTTTCTAAAGGCATATGAACCTCCGGTGTTTTTCAATTTCGGCGTTTCATATGCCTATGTCGACAGTCTGCTGGCAAGGCTGTTTCCGCAAATCCGTTTCATTGGGATAGACCGATCGCGCTATACACAAGTGCTGAACGAGGAAAGTTTCTCGCATATTCCCAATATGTCGTTTGTGGCCGGCGACGTTTTTGAACATTTGTCCGCCGTCGATTACACAGGGGGCGTGTTTTTTCATACGAGAACGCTCACTTTGTTGCCCAAGGCGTTCATCAGGAAACTATATGACGCAGTCGCGGCGGCGGGATTCGATGCCATTATTTGCATGGAGCAAATCGGCATCAGTCGGCAAACGGGACTGCCGTATCTGTTTTCCGACGAAGACCAACCTACCGTGGCCTTCAGAGACGGCATGTTCGTTCACAACTACCCTGGATTGCTGGCCGCGGCTGGTTATCGTGTGATGCGGTCGGAATTGGTGCGGACGGCGCACCCGCATGCGGATTACCGGATACTTAGCATAACCTCTCGCCGCACGTCTCCAGCCAGATGATGGCACGCCAACCCTGACGGTGAATGAATTGGGTTCGATCCTGAGTGGCGGCGCTATCCCGGAAAGCGGCACATACCTCATCCGTGTCTACGGGGACTCCTTCAGTTTGCCAAGACCGTCGGATGGCATTTCCCACAAGGACGTTTTCGCCGAACTGCTTCGAAGCGGCATCGAATCGCTGCGCCCGGGGTTGAGGGTCTCGGTCTACAACCGATCAAGGGGCGGCGCGGCTTCGACTGATTTATATGCGCTGTATTCCCAGGATCGTGGCTACTTTGCGGCAAACGAGAAAGGGATATTGATCATTCAATGCGGCATCAACGATTGCGCGCCACGTCCCGTTCCGCCCCGATTGCGCGTGATGATCGGCAAGCTTCCGACCCCCTTGCGTTGGGCAATCGTAAAAATAATTCATTATGCAAGGCCATACCTGCTGCGTGCCGGCATCCGGTGGTATGCGACGGAAGCGGAGAGATTCGAGGCATTGCTTCAACGATGGCTTGAAGAAGCCATGCGTGAATCTGCATCCGTGTATGTGACAACGATTGTTCCTGTCGGCGACTCGGTGGAAAAGCGCTCTCCGGGTTTTTCGGAGCACATCAGGAAGTACAACGAAATAATCCGAAGCGTGTGCGTGCGTACCGGTGCGGTATTGATCGATACTTTCCAGGCGATTGCGTCCGATTCCGGCGCCCCGGGAAAGCTTCTATCCGATATCGATGGATACCATATTACGCGTGAAGGTCATGAACTTTTCTCCGAATTGATCCTTACGGATCTGGCGGCAAGATCCGGCAAATAGGCTCATGTTGAGAATCATGCTTTCGATGTTGGCACCCCGGGAGCGCCGCCACGGCATCGGCCTGCTCGTTCTTGCCCTGTTCGCCGCGCTGGCGGAGGCGGTCGGCATCGGCGCGGTGTTTCCGGTCATGCGCCTGCTCAACGATCCGGCGCAGACGATGGCGCACCCCGCGGCGCAGTTCCTGTTCGAGGCCTCCGGTGCCGGCAGCCGCGAGCGTTTCGTCCTGATGGCCCTGCTCGGCGTGGTGGCGCTGTTCCTCGTCAAGAACCTCTTCCTCGCCCTGGTCTACAAGCTGCAGGCGGGCTACGTCAGCCGCGTCGAGGCACGCCTCGGCGCCGAGCTGCTCGGTGCCTACCTGCGCGGGCCGTATGCAGACCGCCTGGCGCGGCATTCGGCCGACCGGGTGCGGATCATCACCGCCGAAGTCGGGCGGGCGACGTCGGGCTTTCTCATGCCCTCGCTGGCCCTGGCGACCGAGGGGCTGGTGATCGGCGGCATCCTGGCGCTGCTGCTCTGGCTGCAACCGATGGCGGCGCTGGTCGCCGTCGGCGTGGTCGGCGCGGCGGCGGCGCTGCTGCAACGCACGATCAACCGGCGCCTGGAGCGCCTGCGCGAAGTGCGCGTCGAGGCCAACGCGCGCATGTACAAGTGGGCGGCGGAGTCGCTCGGCGCGATCAAGGAAACCCAGGCGCTCGGCCGCGAGGATTACTTCGTCGGGCGCTTCGCCGATGACGCCAACCGCTATGCCCGTGCCACCGCGGCATTCACGCTGATCGGCCTGACGCCGCGCCTGGTGGTGGAAACGCTGGCGGTGTCGGCGCTGCTGCTGGGCCTAGCCGCCGGGCTGGCTGCCGGCGGCGCCGTGCAGGAGTTGGTGCCGGCCCTGACGCTGTTCGGCGTCGCCGCGGTGCGCATCATGCCTTCGGCGACGCGCATTCTGTCGGCCTTCGCTAGCCTGAGGTTCTACACGCCTTCGGTGAGCGCCGTGAGCGAGGGGCTGTGCTCCGCGCCGCGGGAAGCCCTGCCCCCCCCCCCCCGCGCGCGCGGCTGGAGGCGCTCACCCTCGCCGGCGTCACCTACCGCTATCCCGGCGCCGATGCGCCCAGCCTGCGCGAAATCGATCTGCATCTGCGGCGCGGCGAGCTGGTGGCGGTGGTCGGCCGCTCCGGCTCCGGCAAGACCACGCTGGGCGACCTGCTTCTCGGGCTGCTCGCACCGGAGTCGGGCGAGATATGCCTCAACGGTCGCCCGGTGCGCGCGCTGGCCGGCGAGCTGCGGGGTATGGCCAGCCTCGTTCCGCAGCATTTCCACGTGCTGGACGACACCGTCCGCCGCAACGTGGCCTTCGGGCGGGACGATGCGGAGATCGACGACACCCGCGTCTGGCGCGCCCTCGAGCTTGCCTGCATCGACGCCCGCGTGCGGGCGCTGCCCGGCGGGCTAGATGCGGTCGTGAAAGAGGGTGGCGCGCTGCTCTCGGGCGGAGAGCGCCAGCGCCTCGCCATCGCCCGTGCGCTCTACGACGATCCGGACATGCTGGTACTCGACGAGGCCACTTCGGCGCTGGACGCCGCCACCGAGGCGGAGATCATGGAAACCCTGCGCGCGCTGGCGCAGGAGCGGACCGTGGTCATGGTGACGCACCGCCTGGCCAACCTGGCCGTGTGCGACCGCGTGTGCATCATGCGGGAGGGGCGCCTCGCGGCCGGCATTCCCCCGGCCGAGGTCGAAGCGCGCGATCTCGACGCGGGCGCACCCGCCGGGTCGCCCCGCCCGGACAACTCAGATAACGATGGTTTTTAGCGTGGTCATCGACTCGACGGCGCTCGAAAGCCTTCTTGCCCTGTTTATACCAGTACATGTATAATTAGACAATGCCATCTCAGGAAAAACCGCTCAAGTGGGTAGGGAGCAGCAAAAAGGATTTGATGGCGCTTCCTGCCGAAGTGCGGAAGTTCTTCGGCCATGCCTTGGATTTCGCGCAGCGCGGCGACCGGCATGATGCGGCAAAAGCACTCAAGGGCTTTGGTGGCAGCGGCGTGCTTGAAGTGGTCGAAGGCGATGTCGGCGGTACATATCGCGCCGTCTACACCGTGAAATTCGAGGAGGCCGTGTTTGTTCTGCACTGCTTTCAGAAGAAGAGCAAGCGCGGAATCGCCACGCCGAAAGAGGACATGGACATTATTCGAGCCAGACTGAAAGTGGCCGAGGCATTTGCAAAGGAGCTACGAAATGAAAAAGCGGCTTATTAAGGGCATCGAGGTGCAAAGCAGCTCCGGCAACGTTTTTGCCGATTTGGGCCTGCCGGAAGCCGACAAACTCAAGATCAAGTCCGGTCTGGTGATCGAAATCATTCAGGCCATACGCAAGCTCGGCTTGACTCAGGAGGAAGCCGCACGCCGGATGGGGATCACCCAGCCGAAAGTGTCCGGCATGGTGCGCGGCGACTTTTCCAATCTGTCCGAGCGCAAGCTGATGGATTGCCTGAATCGGCTTGGCTACGACATCGAAATCAAGGTGAAGCCGGCTGCCGAGCCGGTTGGGCACCTCGTGTTGGCTGTCGCTTGATTGAGCTTGATCGACACCTTGCCCCGGCTTTGCCGCGGCGCGAATTTCGCCAGGGTGGCTACATGAAGTGTCGCCACTGCGCCGACGAGAAGCAGCATCCCGATGACGGCGGTCTTCCAGCGTTCCGACGGCGTCAGGATGCCGACAGTTCGCGCAGGAGACCGGCCATGGGCGGCTAGATGACGATGGTCTTGAGCGTGGTCATCGACTCGACAGCGTACTTCACGCCTTCGCGTCCGATGCCGGAGTCCTTGACGCCGCCGAAGGGCAGGTGCTCGGCGCGGAAGCCGGGCCCCTTGTTGATCTTGACGGCGCCGACCTTGAGGCGCCGCGCCGCCGCCATAGCTTTGGCCAGATCGTTGGTGAAGATGCCGGATTGCAGGCCGAAGGGCGTGTCGTTGGCGACGCGCAGGGCCTCCTCGAAGTCGGCGACGCGGATCAGCGGCGCGACGGGGCCGAAGGTCTCGTCGGCGACGACCGGCATGTCGGGCGTAACGTTGTCGAGAATGGTCGGCCAGTAGAGCGCGCCCTCGCGGCGGTTGCCGAGCACCAGCCGGGCGCCCGCCGCCATGGAGCGACTGACTTTGTCCTCGATCTCGGCGGCCGCCGCCGCGTCGATGAGGGGGCCGACGTCGGTGGCCGGGTCGAGCTGGTCGCCGACCTTCAGCTTCGCCGTCTCCTGCGCGAAGCGCTCGAGGAAGCGGTCGGCGATGCCCGCCTCGATGATGATGCGCTTGATCGAGGTGCAGCGCTCGCCGTTATTGCCGAAGGCGCCGTCCACCGCGACGGGAACGCACTTGTCGAGGTCGGCGTCGTTGAGGACGATGAGCGGGTCGTTGCCGCCCAGTTCCATGCAGACGGACTGCAGGCCGGCCTTGGCGCAGATGGCCTTGCCGACCGGGATGCTGCCGGTGAACGTGATCTTACGCACCCGTGGGTCGGTAACGAGGGCGTCGGAGATCTCGCGGGCGTCGCCCGTGATCACCTGCAGCATGCGCGGTGGGGTGCCGGCCTCGATGAACAGTTCGGCTATCTTCAGCGCCGTCAGCGGCGTGCTGCTGGCCGGCTTGACGACCACGGCGTTGTTGGCGGCGATGGCCGGGCCGACCTTGTGCGCCAGCAGGTTGAGCGGGTAGTTGAAGGGCCCGATGGCGACGATCACGCCGAGCGGCTCGCGGATCACGATGCCGAGGCTGGAGGGCATGCCAGCCGAGGCGTCCACGGCCACCGTCTCGCCGGTGATGCGCTTTGCTTCCTCGGCCGAGAAGAGGAAGGTCTGCAGCGAGCGGCGGATCTCGATGTGTGCGTCGCGCAGGGTCTTGCCGGATTCCAGGCTGATGGTCCGCGCCAGCTCGTCGGCGCGGCGCTCGATGCCGTCGTGAACCTTGCGCAGGATCTCGTAGCGCTCCCAGGCGGTGAGGGAAAAATCGTAGCCGTGGGCATATTCGATAGCCTGCCGCACCAGGTCGGCGGAGGCCTTGGGCACCGTGTCGATCAGCGCGCCGTTGTAGGGGTTGCGCACCTCGATGACGCGTTCGCCGCCCTGCCATTGTCCGAGCGCCCAGAATTTCATTGGCCGATGCTCCGCATGAACCGCTCCTTGATCTCGATGGGGCCGAGCGGAATCACCTTGACGCCCTCGGGCATGCCGGTTTCCGTGCGGATGACGATGAGGTGGGGGCCGTCCGCGCTGGCCAGCGCGGCGGCGACGGCGGGCGCGACGGCGGCCTCATCGGTGATGACCTGCACGCGCTCGATGCCGGCCGCCCGGCCGATGGCGTCGATGCGCAGGCGGTCGGCCGTGAACGAGGGCTGGAAGCCGGTCGAACCGTTGGCCGTGTTGTCGATGACGATTTGCACCAGGTTGCGCGGCCGGGTGTGGCCGATGGTGGCGAAGCCGCCCAAATTCATGGTCACCGCCGCATCGCCGTCGATGACGACCACCTTGCGCGGCTGGGACAGGGCCAAGCCGTGCGCGATGCTGGAGGCGAGCCCCATCGAGCCGAGCATGTAGAAGTTCTGCGGGCGGTCGGCCAGCTGGAACAGCTCCTGGCTCGGATGGCCGATGTTGCACACCAGCGGCTGGTCGGTGACCGCCTTCATGATCTCGCGGATGGCTTCGTAGCGTCTCATCTTCGCCCTTTCATTGCGCTTGCCAGTAGCTGAACGGCAGCAGGAGCGCAACGGAACGCCCCTCGCGCCGCGCCTGCTCGATGGCCGGCTTCACCCGATCCAGTTCCGCCTGTCCGGGCACCTCGACGCAGGCGACGTTCGCCACCCGCAGCAGCTCGACGATGGCGCTCCCCATCATTCTCTGCGCCTCGATCGGCTCTCCCGGGCTGCCGCGGTGGCTGACCACGAACACCACCGGCACCTTGTAGTAATTGAGCAGGGAGAGCACGGCATTCACGCTGTTGCCGAAGCCCGAGTTCTGCATGACGACGGCCGGCCGTCGTCCAGCAAGGTGGGCGCCGCAGGCAAGGCCCATGCCTTCCTCTTCCCGGGACACCGGGGTGTAGACGATGGACTCGTCCGCGGCGAGGCGGTCGATCAATTCTCCGAGGAGCTTGCACGGAACGGAAACGAAGAAATCGAGGCCTGCCGATTTCAGGATGTCGTAGAGACGGTCGGTCGGGGTCATTTCGCTAGGGTATCGCATCAGGTTCGGATCGAGGCGTCGTAGCGGCGCAGGGTGCGCGCAATGCGCTCGGCGGAAACCGGTTCGGGTTTGCCGATGGCGTCCAGCACAGCGCCGATGTCGCCCGGCTTGACGCGCAGCGTCGGCCGGGCGCGGCAAACCTTGCCTTCGGTATATTGGATTTCGCGCCCGCCGCCGGTGATGTGCAGCAGGACGCTGTCGGAAGCCTTGACGCGGCCGGACTCGACCGCTTGGCACAGCGCCTGCACCGCCACCGCGGCGGCGGGGCCGATGTCGATGCCCTCGAGCGAGCGGAACATGCGCGCGCCGTGGAAGAGCTGCTCGTTGGAGACCTCCCAGGCGGCACCATTCGATTCGGCCAGCACGTCGCGGATGCCGCCGGCGGGGCCGTAAGGCGGCTTGCGGTTGGTCAGCACGCCGGCGGTGACGGCGGCGACCTGGCGGTGCGCCTCCTCGGCCGGCAGGGGCGCCAGGTCGCGGCGCCCTTCCTTCCACGCCTTGAAGATCGGCGCGAAGGGCGCGTTCTGCGCCATATGGATCTGCGTGACGGTGTCGCCGAAGCGGCCGTCGCCGAGCAGGAGCTGCACCGCCTCCCAAGCGGCGATGGCGCCGGAGGCGCTGCCGACCGCCTGGAAATAGTGGTCGAACAGGCGCTGCGTGCCCTGCGCGGGATGGGCGACGGCGTTGAGCATCACGGTGCCCATGCCGCCGCGCCGGCCGGCGTTGAGCACGCCGCCGTCGCGCAGCAGCTCGCAGCGGTCGGCCACTTCGTCGGCGAGCAGGATGGCGTCGGTGTAATCGCCTTCCACCGCCACGATTGTCGGCCGCGTCTCAAAGGGCAGCAGCAGGTTGCCGAGGCCGCTCTCCGGCACGAACAGGTAGAGCGGCAGGCCGAGCACATGGGTGTGGTAGTTGTAGCTGTTGCCCGTATTGCCGGCCGAGGCGATGATGAAGGGCGGCGCCTCGCGGCCGACGAAGTTCTGCAGGAAGAAGGGGATGCTGGCCTGCACCTCGAATTCCTTGAAGGTGCGGGTGACGAGGTTCAGCTTGCGTTCCGGCCAGTAGCCGCTGAAGGCGATGTGCAGGTTTTCCAGGCCGAGGCGCTTGGCCAGTCCCGCGCTGCGGTAGGAGAAAGGCTCGCCGAGATGGGCGGGGGTCGGGTCGATGTAGTAGGGGCCGGTCGGCAGCCAGTCGGCGAACTTGAAGATGCCGGGCAGTTCCATGCGCACCTGGAGTTGCCTGCGCTCGTAGACCGGGCGCAACAGGGCCGGCCCGTGGTCGCCGGCGACCTCGCCGTCGCAGCGCAGGCGGAAGCCGGCGCCGCCGTCGTACTGCTTGCCGCAGCGGGTGCACCGGAGAAGGAAGTTAGCCATTAATATTCAATATTATTGAAACACATGTCATTCGTTGTCCCACAGTCCTACAAAATGGAGTGGGCCTGCGGGGAAAAAACGCCATGAAAACAACTAAGAGAGCATTTTTCGAGCGAGCTAGTGATTTTCTAATCGCGATGCTCGGCTTGAACAGGCCGATTCGGCTATATCGGGCCTTCCTGGCGCGAATCAATTGTATCAAGCGCGTAAGAGTAAATGGTACGGAAATTTCCTTCGACGCCAATGACGAATTGCATTTGCTGCGCGCGGTTTGGCTTGACAAGAAGGAGCCGGAAACCCTGGAATGGATTGGCAGCTTTGGGCAAGGGGAAGTTTTTTACGACGTAGGAGCGAACGTGGGGGTCTTCAGTCTCTATGCTGCCCTGCATCGTGACTGTGATGTGTATGCCTTCGAACCAGAGGCGAAAAACTATGCGTGCCTGAACAAGAACATTTTCTTGAATCGGCTGGGACGCAAGGTTAAGGCCCTTAACGTCGGTCTGCACGATGCCACCTCGATAGAGTTCTTGCAACTCCACGATTTATCTAGCGGCGCAGCACTCCATTCTGTCGGCGAGGCGGTCGATTGGCGGGGCAACCGGTTTGAGGCGAAATTCGAGCAGGCTGTGCTGGCGTTCAGGCTCGATGAAATGGTCGAGCAGTTCAGAATGCCGCAGCCCATCCACATGAAGATCGATGTGGACGGCAATGAGCTGAAGGTGATTCGCGGTGCATCACGAACCCTTTCAGATCTACGATTCAAATCGCTTCAAATTGAGTTGAAAGAAGGTGATAGTGACTTGATTCAGGCCATCGAGACTTGCGGTCTTAAACTCTTTCGCGCTACCCGTGCTGCCTTGCAGGGCGAGTACCAGGATTGCATGAACGCCGTATTTACACGCCACTGATACCTTTTCACTAACCAATCTTCTGAACCACCGCCCGCAGCCACTGCCGGTCGCCGCCGTAGCTCGACATCCCGAAGCGTGCGATCTGCCGTTCGTTGAAGCCCGGTGTAACCAGGGCAAGACAGGTCTTGACCAGTTCCTTCAGCGGGCGCAAAGCATCCGGCTTCGGGTGGACGTGGGCGACGTAAAGCTTTGCGGCTTCCTTGCCGACGGTGCAGACGTCGAGCACCTTGCCGTGGCGCCCGAGCAGGTCTCCCAGGCTGTTGGGGTTGAAGAAAAGCAGGTGGGACTCGAACAGCGCCTTGTAGCGGTAGTCGCGGTGCGGCACCTCGACGAACAGTAGGCCGCCGGGACGCAAGCGCTGCATCAGGCTGGAGACGAAGGCATGCGGTTGGTCCATATGCTCCAGCACGTGGGTCAGTATCAACAGGTCGACCTTGCGGTCGGCTGGCACGTCCTCCAGCCGCCGAAAGGCGCTGGCGGTGCCCAGGCGCCGGCGCAATCCTTCGAACTGAACGCGGTCGGTTTCCACGGCGACATAATCGTGGTCGACGCCACGCCGTGTCATGCCGTCGTGAAAGAGGCCGAGGCCGGCGCCGACGTCGAGCACGACGGGATTGGCATCGAGAATGCCGAAGCGCTTCAGGTAGTCGACGCGGGAGAGTGACTGCGCCAGGTAGTAGCGGCGAGTGCTGGGGGTCGACACAGCGACCTCGCCGTCCCAGTAATGGTCGTAGTAATCGGCCAGCTCGGCCGGGCTCGGCTGGGGCTGGGCGAACACCAGATCGCAGCGTTCGCAGCGCACCAGGCTCATGCGGCGGAAGATCTCGTGATTGCCGATGTAGGGGCCGACGGCGGTGGTCTCGCCGTGGCCGCAGTTCGGGCAGTTCATCGACCCTGCGCGGCGTAGCGGGGCATGAGCCGATCGCCTTGCATCATGTCCACGACGCAGGCGAGATCCTCGGGCGTGTCGACACTGGCGGTGCGGGCGTCGGTCATGACCATGCGGACTTTCTCGCCGTGTTCGAGGATGCGCATCATGTCCACGGACTCGATGATCTCGAGCGGCGTCGGCGTCAGGGCGTTGAAGCGCAGCAGGTAGTCGCGGCGGAAGGGGATGATGCAGACCTGCTTGAGCATCGGCACCTTCGTCACGCCCTTCTTGCGCGAGGGCACCGGCTCGCGCGAGAAATACAGCGCGTCGCCCTTCAGGTCCACCACCACCTTCACCTCGTTCGGGTCCTCGAAGTCCTCGAGGCTATCGATGTGCGCCATCAGGTTGACGACGTTTATCGAGGAATCGACGACCATCGGCGCGATGGCCTCGTCGATCATCTCCGGCAGGGTCATCGGCTCGTCGCCCTGGATCATGACGACGATGTCGGTGCGGCGGCCGGTTTCCGCCTCGATCTTGAGCATGGCCTCGGCGGTACGATCGGTGGCACGCTCATGGGTGTCGGCGGTCATGATGCATTTGGCGCCGATGCTGTCGGCGTACTCGCGGACTGCCTCGTCGCAGGTGGCGATGTATACCTCGTCGAGGGTTTTGCTCATCTTGCAGCGGTACCAGACGTGGCCGATCATCGGGATGCCATGGATCGGGGCGAGCGGCTTGCCCGGGAAACGGCTCGAGGCCATGCGGGCGGGGATGATGCCGATTGCGTTCACTTGGGGACTTCTCCGGGGTGGATCATTCTATGACGCCGCGCCGGCACTCGGCGAGGCCGTTGCGGCAGGCGATGTCGAGCATGCGGGTGTCCAGGCTGTAGGCGAGGAAGCGGAAGCCGCGCGCGATGTGCTCGCGCAGCTGCGCGGCATCGGGCTCGACGACATGCAGTCCGCCCGGCTTCGCCTTGGCGATGCCGGTGGTGCGAATCCGTTCGATGGCCTGCTTCAGTCGGGGGTCGTCGAACTGCCCGGGGATGCCCATCGAGGCGGAGAGGTCGTAGGGACCGATGATGTAGCCGTCGACCCCGGGGGTGTCGAGGATCGCCTCCAGATCCTCTACCGCGGCGATGTGTTCGACCTGGACGATGACCACGGCTTCACGGTCGAGCCAGGCGCGGTAGTCGGCGAAGGCGGTGCCGTAGCCTTGGGCGCGCGCCAGGCCGACGCCGCGGCCGCCGCGCGGCGGGTAATACACCGATGCCACGGCCCGCTCGGCGTCTTCGCGAGAATTCACCATGGGCACGATGACGCCGTGGGCGCCGGCATCCATGACACGCTTGATCAGGTCGGCGTTGTTGCTGGTCAGGCGCACCAGCGGCGCCACGCCGTGCAGGGCGATGACGCGGATCAGCTCCTCGGCCTCGCGAATGGTGATGACGCTGTGCTCGAGGTCAACCGCCAGCCAGTCGAAGCCGGCGCGGGACATGATCTCGGCGATGGCGGGGTGGGCCAGGGTGATCCAGGAGCCGATGCTGAGCTGGTTGCCGGCGAGCTTCTGCTTGAGCGTGAGGGAGGCCATCGGGCGGGCGCGGTCGGAATGTCAGGCGGGAATTGTAGGGCAATTGCACCCCCGGCGGAACTGGGTATTCCCAGCGGCAGCGGTTAGAATAGACGTTTTTCGGCGGGATTAGGCCAATGGAATCGCCGCGCTGGCATGCATGCCGGTCCGCCGCCGAGGTGAGCGAGCGGGCGGCGGCCTGGATCGGTGATGCGGCGAAGCAGGCCATTGCGGTACGGGGCGCGTTTCGCCTCGTTCTGGCCGGCGGGGAGACGCCGCGCGCCGCCTACCGTGCGCTGCGCGGCCTCGACACCGATTGGCGTGCCTGGCAGGTCTGGTTCGGCGATGAGCGCTGCCTGGCTGCCGACGACCCGCAGCGCAACAGCCGCATGGCTGCTGAGGCGCTGCTGGACCATGTACCGATTCCGCCCGCCCAGGTGCATGCCATCCGCGCCGAGCAGGGTGCGGAGCGGGCCGCTGCAGCGTATCGCGAGGCCCTCGCCGGAGAGCCGGAATTCGATCTGGTGCTGCTGGGGCTCGGCGAGGACGGCCACACCGCCAGCTTGTTCCCCGGGAACGATTGGGGGGAGGCGGAGGACGCGCCCGACGTCCTGGCTGTCCATGCCGCGCCGAAGCCGCCGGCGGAGCGCGTCAGTATTGGCGCCCGACGCCTTGGCAGGACGCGCAGCGCCCTGTTCCTCGTCGCCGGCACGGGCAAGCGGGCAGCCGTCACGGCCTGGCGCCGCGGCGGCCGGCTCGCCGCCGCGGCGATCCGGCCGCCGGCCGGCGTCGATGTGCTGGTGGAAGACATTTGCATTGAAGGTTGATGAAACGTGCCGAAAGTATTGATCACCACTTCCTCGTTCAACGTGGCTGCCGTCGAATCCCTCGCCCTGCTGCGGCAGGCCGGCTATGAAATCGTCACCAACCCGCACGGCCGCAAGCTCAGCGAGGACGAGGCCGCGGCTTTGCTCGGCGACGACGTGGTCGGCATGGTCGCCGGCACCGAGCCGCTGACGCGCCGTGTGTTGTCGGGCGCCAAGGGGCTGAAGCTCGTTTCCCGCTGCGGCATCGGCCTGGACAGCGTGGATCTGGCGGCTGCCGCCGAACTCGGCATCGAGGTCACCAATACCCCGGATGCGCCGAGCGCCGCCGTGGCGGAACTGACTTTGGGGCTGATGCTCGACCAGCTGCGCCGCATCAGCCAGGCCGACCGGCAGATCCGCGCCGGGCAATGGAAGCCGTTGATGGGCGGCTTGCTGGCGGCGAGGACGGTGGGCATCGTCGGCTACGGCCGTATCGGACGCAAAGTCGCGCGGCTGGCGCAGGCCTTTGGCGCCCGCGTGCTGGCGACCGATGCGGCCGGCGTCGCCCCCGACGGCATCGCCGAGGCGAGCGCGCTGGAGCCGCTGCTGGCGCAGGCGGACATCGTCACGCTGCACATGCCCTCGCCGAAGAGCGCCGGGCATTTCCTCGACGCGGCGCGGCTCGGCATGATGAAGCGTGGCGCGGTGCTGGTGAACACGGCGCGGGGAGGGCTGGTGGACGAGGCGGCGCTGGCGCAGGCGATCCGTGATGGCCGTCTCGGCGGCGCGGCGCTCGACACCTACGAGAAGGAGCCTTATATCGGCCCGCTTGCCGAACTGCCGCAGGTGGTGCTGACGGCGCACATGGGCTCCTACGCCGAGGAGTCGCGCGGCATCATGGAGCGGGAGGCGGCCGACAATCTCTACAAGGGGCTCGCGATGCGCGGGCTGGTGGCCGGGAGGGCGGAGTGATGGCAGGCAGCAGAGTGGTTGTATATGGCGGCAGCGGTTTCCTCGGCAGCCATGTCGCGGATGCGCTCGCCGACGCGGGGTATCGGGTGCGCATCTTCGATCGCGTCGACTCGCCCTATCTGCGCGAGAGCCAGGAAATGGTGGTTGGCGACATTCTGGACCGCGAGGCAGTCGCCCGCGCGGCGGCGGACTGCGAGTTCGTCTACAACTTCGCCGGCATCGCCGACATCGACGAAGCTAAGGACCGGCCGCTCGACACGGCCAACGCCAACATCGTCGGCAACCTGCATGCCCTCGAAGCGGCGCGTGCGGCGGGAGCGAAGCGTTTCGTCTTCGCCAGCACGGTCTATGTGTATTCGGAATCCGGCTCGTTCTACCGCGCCAGCAAGCAGGCGGCGGAGCGCTTCGTCGAGGCCTACTACGAGCGCTACGGTCTGCCGTTTTCCGTGCTGCGCTACGGCTCCCTCTACGGTCGGCGCGCCGACCGGCGCAACGGCATCTACCGCCTCCTCAAGCAGGCCCTCGAGCAGCGCACCATCGCCTACCAGGGCAGCGCCGAGGCGATGCGCGAGTACATCCATGTCCGCGACGCGGCACGCCTGAGCGTGCGCATCCTCGCCGACGAGTACGCCAACCGCCACCTCATCCTGACCGGGCAGGAGCGCATGCCGGTGAAGAACCTGATGCGCATGATCTCGGAGATGATCCCCGGCGGCGTCGAGATGAGCTTCGGCGGCAAGCAGGACGAGGGGCACTACGTCATGACGCCCTACGCCTTCCATCCCAAGGTCGGTCACAAGCTGGTGGCGAACGACTACGTCGACCTCGGCCAGGGATTGCTCGACTGCCTGGCCGAGCTGCACGAACGTGGTGCCAGCGGCGCGCATGCCGAGGATGACTGGCTGGTGACCGACCGCGCCTCCAAACTATGAGCACACTGCGCTTCGACGCCATCGTCTTCGATTTCGACGGCGTTCTGGTCAAATCGGTGGACGTCAAGACGCGCGCCTTCGCCGCGCTGTACGACCCGCATGGCACCGATGTCGTGGAGCAGGTTGTCGCCTGGCATCTCGCTCATGGCGGCGTCTCGCGCTTTGAGAAGTTTCGCCACTTTCATCGGGCCTTTCTCGGCCGCACGCTGGCATCGGCGGAGGAGACCGAACTGGGCGAGCGCTTCTCCGCCCTGGTGGAGGAAGCGGTGATCGTTGCCGACTGGGTGCCGGGCGCTCGGGAATTCCTCGAAGGCTGGCACGCGCGCCTGCCCCTGTTCGTCGCCTCCGGCACGCCTGAGGAAGAACTGCTCCGCATCATCGAGCGCCGCGGCATGACGCGCTACTTCGCCGGCGTCGCCGGCGCGCCGCGCAAGAAGGGGGCGATCCTGCTGGACTTCCTGGCCCGCAAAGGCATGGCGCCGGCGCGCCTGCTGATGGTAGGCGATGCCATGACCGACTACGACGGCGCCACCGAGGCGGGCGTGTCCTTTCTCGGCATCGCATCGGACGAGGCGAATCCATTTCCGCCCGGCGTTCCCGTGCTGCCCGACCTGACCGGCCTGGCCGCCTTCCTCGAAGCGGCGCCGGCCCATTCCGAGACTGCCAAAGCATGAGCCTGCCGACCCGATGCCCCCTTTGCGCTGCCGCCGGCGACCGGCTGTCCGTGGTGACGCCACACGTCTACGGCGACCGCGGCGGGCGCGCCTTCTTCCGCTGCGGCGCCTGCGACGCGATCTTCCTGCACCCGGGACTGTCGCCGGAGGAAGAGAGACACTTCTATGCGGCCGAGTTCGAGGGCTTCATGAGCGGCCGCTCCGGCGACGCCGGCGGCTGGACGCAGCCGGAAAGGCACATCGCCGCCAACCAGTCGACGGTAGCGCGCCGGATGCGCTACCTGCGCGAGGCGCTGCCGGCGCGCGGGCGCGTGCTCGAGGTCGGCTGCTCCTCCGGCTTCATGCTGTATCCGCTGATCGAGGCCGGCTACGATTGCGTCGGCATCGAGCCCTCCGGCGTGTTCCGCGACTACCTGCGCGTGCGCCAGGTTGCTTGCCACGACTCGCTCGATGCCCTGCGTGCGGCGGAGCCGGCCGGCGGCTTCGACGCCATCATGCATTTTTTCGTGCTCGAGCACGTCGCCGACCCGGAAGGCTTTTTGCGCGCGCAACTGGACCTGCTGCGGCCGGGCGGCGTGCTGGTGTGCGAGGTGCCGAATGCCGCCGACGCCCTTGTCACCGTGTACGACATTCCGGCCTTCGAGCGCTTCTACTGGTCGGTGGCGCACCACTGGTATTTCACCGAAGCCTCGCTGGGCCATCTGCTCGGGCGCCTAGGCTGCGCCTGGGAATTACGCCGCGACCAGCGCTACGACTTGTCCAACCACATGGTCTGGGCGCGCGACGGCAGGCCCGGCGGCATGGGCCGCTTTACACCGCTGCTCGGCGCCGAGATCGAGGACGCCTATCGGCAGGCCCTGATCCGCTCCGGCCATTGCGACACGCTGGTGGCGGTCCTGAAAAAGGAAGGAAAGCCATGAAAGTGCTCGTCACCGGCGTCGGCGGCTTCATCGGCTCGCACGTCGCCAGGCGGTTCCTCGCTGCCGGCCATGCCGTGGTCGGCGCGGACGATTTCTCCTCCGGCTATCGCGAGAACGTGCCGGCGGGCGTCGAGCTCGTGGAGGGCGACCTGGCGGAGCCGGCGACCATCGCCGCGTTGCCGCGCGACTGCGGGCTGATCCTGCACCTCGCCGGCCAGTCCTCGGGGGAGATCAGCTTCGACGATCCGGTGTCGGACCTGCGCAAGAACACGGTTTCAACGCTGAACCTCATCCGCTACGGCATTGGCTGCGGTGCCGGCCGGATCGTCTACGCCAGCTCGATGTCCTGCTATGGCGGCGTGCCGGATGCGCCGATCTCCGAATCGACTCCCTGCCAGCCGCTCTCTTGCTACGGCGTCGGCAAGCTGGCGGCGGAAGGCTACCTGCGCGTCTATGCGAAGCAGCTGCCTTTCGTCGCGCTGCGCATGTTCAACGTCTATGGCCCGGGCCAGGACCTGAGCAACCTGCGTCAGGGCATGGTCAGCATCTACCTGGCGCAGGCCCTCGCCGGCGGCCGGGTTCAGGTCAAGGGCAGCCTCGACCGCTTCCGCGACTTCATCTACATCGACGACGTCGTCGAGGCCTGGTGGCAGGCGGCCCTTCGACCCGAGGCTGCGGGACAGGCGATCAACGTCGGCACCGGCCGGCGCACCACGGTGAGGCAGTTGCTCGAGGCGATGCAGCCCAGCGTGCCGGGGATGGACTGGTACGTGGAGGGCAGCACGCCCGGCGACCAGTCCGGCATCTACGCCGATGCCCGGCTGATCGGCGAGCGTCTCGGCATGACGCGCTTCGTGCCGCTTTCGGAGGGGCTGGCGCACTTCGTCGCCTGGGCCCGCGCGCAGTCGGACTGATGCGCCTGGATCTGACCGGCGCCGTCGGCCTCGGGCGCGAACATGCCGTGCTGCTCGACGCGGTGGCGGCGGAACTGCGGCGTCCCTATGCCGAGTTCGTCGGCCGCCTCGGCGCGCCTTACGGCGCGGACCTCGACTGGTGGGTGACGCCGCTGGCGAGCCGCAACACCTATGCCTGTCCGCTGTTCCGCCGCCTCTGCCAGGCGCTGCTCGCCCGGCGGCTCGCCGCCGCCGGCGGCTTGTCCGAAATCGACGTGGAGACGCCCGCCATGGCCGTCCTGCTGCGCGGCGTGGTGCCGGCGGGGGTGCGGGTGCGCGCAGCACTGACGCCGCTGCGCTGGCGGCTGCGTGCGACGCTGGGGCTTGCCCGCCGCTTCGCCGCAGCGCTCTACGCCTGCGGCGGTCGCTATCTCGCCGCCCGCCTGCTGCCGCCCGCCCGCGCCGCCCTGCCGTCCGAGCCGCTTACCCTGGTCGACACCTTCCTCTACCCGGAGAGCCTCCGCGGCGACAGCTTCCACGACCGACATTACCCCGGGCTGCTGCAGCAACTCGCCGAGGACGAGCGCCGCCGCATCTTCTGGGCGCCGGTGCCGTATCGCGTGCGCAACCACTTCGGCCTGTTCCGCCGCCTGCGCGCCTGCCGCGACAACCTCCTGCTGGCGGAAGACCATCTGCGCTTGGCCGACTACGCCTATGCGCTCGGCCATTTCCTGCGCGGGCGCCGCGATCTTCCCGATTGCGAATTCCTCGGCCTGCGAATCGGCCCGCTGTTGCGCGAGGCGCAAGCCGAAGCCCGCGGCGGATCGGGCAGCATCGAGGGCCTCCTGCGCCACCGCTTCGCGCTGCGCCTGCGCGAGGCCGGCGTGCGGTTGCAGCGCGTCGTCGAATGGTTCGAAAACCAGGAGATCGACCATGGCGCCGTGTCGGGGTGGCTGACTTTTCATCCGGATGCGCGGGTGGTCGGTTATCAGGGCTTCCTCGCCTCGCCCAACTATCTCTGCATGTTCCCGCTCGAGGCGGAGCGGTTGCAGGGCTTCCTGCCGCATGCGGTGGCGGTGATGGGTCCGGCGCTTGCCGACCCGGCCCGGGAATTCTGTCCGGGATTGGAGGTGGTCGCGGCGCCGGCATTCCGCTTCGAAGCCTTGCGGCGCCTGCCCGCGGAGAAGCCGCGCCACGACGGCGTCGTGCTTCTGGCGTCCCTGCCCCTCGACACGGTCGAATGCCGCCAGATTCTCGCGATGCTCGGCGAGGCCCTCGATGGCGATGTTTCCTGCGCCGGCTGGCAGGTGCGCGTCAAGCCGCACCCGGCCTTCCCGCGCCGGCTGCTCGAGGAGGGCGACCGCATGGGACTGCGGCCCGGCTGGATGGTCGTCGGGGGCGATCTCGATGCGTTGCTCGAAGAGTCCGACCTCTTCGTCGGCAGCGCCAGCAGCGCCTGCGTCCATGCGATCGTGCATGGCGTGCCGGCTGCGGTCGCCGGCGGTCGCGCCCGGCCGACGCTGAACACGATCCCGGACTGGGTGGACCGCGAGTTGTGGACGGTCTGCCATACCGCCGAAGACCTGCGCGAGGCCCTTGCGCGGCAGTCGCGGTGCGACGCCGGGACGCTTGCGCGCCGGCGCATGGCGGGTGCGGCGGTGCGCGAGCGCCTGTTCCGCCCGGCCACGCCGGCGGCGGTGCGCGAACTGCTCGGCCTGCCGCCGCGGGCCGCGGAGACCGCCGCATGAGGTTCACCGCCGTCATCCCGACCCGCAACCGCCCGGTCGATCTCGCCAAGGCGGTTGCCTCCGTGCTCGGCCAGACGCGGAGGCCCGACGTGCTGATCGTCGTCGACCAGAGCCCCGGCGACGAATCGCGCCGGGCGGTCGAGGCGCTGCTGGCGGGCGGCGGAGCGATGCGCGTTGACTATGTGCATGACACGAAAATCACCGGCCTGGTGGATGCCAAGCGGGTCGCCGCCGGGCGCGCCGACGGCGACGTCGTCTGCTTCCTTGAGGACGACATCGTGCTCGAGCCGGACTATTTCGAGCAGATCGAGCGCGGCTTTGCCGGTCAGCCGGAAATGCTGGGCTGCTGCGGGGTGGTCACCAACCTGCCGCCGCTGCCGGCCTTCTACGTCGGACTGTTCCGCCTGTTCCATCGCGGCATGTTCGCCGATCGCCGCGTCGGCATCCACGGCTTCGCACAGGGACGCGGCCACGCGCTGATTCCCAGCGACTACTTGAGCGGCGGCCTGTCGGCCTACCGGCGAGAGGTGTTCGGGGCGGTGCCGTTCGACACCGCCAACCAGTTGTTCATGACCGAGGACATCGATTTCTCGACGCGGGCGGTCCGCCGCTTCGGCGCGCGCTTCTTCATCAACCCGAACGCGCGCCTCGCGCATTACATGTCCCCGCTCAACCGAGACGCGATCGGCGCGCGCCAGCGGCGCAAGGCGCGCGAGTTCTGCATCTTCTACAAGAAGCGCCGCCAGGGCCTGGCGGATGCCCTCGCCTTCGCCTGGCTGCTGTGCGGGCTGGCCATCGAGGCGTCGTTCGCCGCGCTCAGACTGTTGCATCCAGGGGCAATTATCGGCTTCGCGGCGGGCGTATGGGACGGCATAACATGGAGGCTGAAGGATGTGCCTGGAGGAGATATCCGTTGAAGATTGCTGTAACCGGCGCGAATGGGTTGATCGGGAGGGAACTGGCCAGGCGGCATCTGGCCGCGGGTGATGATGTTCGGGTTCTGGTGAGGGATACAGGACGTGTCGTGGAGGGCCTCGGTGGCGCCCGACTGTACGAGATCGATATGGCTGCATCCGAGGGGAATCTGGCAGGGTTCCTGGAATGCATCGATGTCCTTTATCACTGCGCCGCGGAGTTGAGGAATCCGGCGCGGATGACAGTTGTGAATGTAGATGGGACGCGACGTCTGCTGCAGGCCGCCGCTGGACGCATTGGCCGTTGGGTGCAGGTGAGCACGGTGGCAGTGTACGGCCGCGCCCGCGCCGGGGTCATCACCGAGGATAGCCCGCTCGCGCCTGCCGACGCCTATGCGCGCAGCAAGGCCATGGCGGATGCGCTGGTGGCGGATTTTTCCGGGAAAAGTGGGTTCGAGCATGTCATCCTGCGCGCCTGCGCAGTATTAGGACCCGGCATGCCGGGAAGCTTCCTATACCGGGTGATCGACCTGCTCGATCGCGGGCTGTTTGCGCCGGTGGGCGCTCCTGGCGCGCTTGTCAGCCTGATTCCGGTCTCATCGGTCGCAGGGGCTTTATCCGCCTGCGCGACCAGCCCCCTTGCCGCCAGGCGCACCTACAATCTTGTCGAGCAGTGTACCGTGGAGCATCTGGTGGAGGTCTGCTGCGAAGCCCTCGGCCGCAAGCCACCCCGCTGGCGCATACCTGAGGGCTCCCTGCGCGCGGTCGCCTGGCTGGCGGAACGCCTTGCGCCTGGAAAACTCACGCAGGAGCAAATCGACATCCTTACCAACCGCGTCCGGTATGACGCACAGCGTGCCGCAAACGAGCTCCGATATAATTGTGTCATGAACCTCGATGACGCCATCAGGGAGTTGGCTGTCGAGTGGCGGCGTCTGAAAAAATGAACAGGCGATCCTCGAAGCCGCTGCATCCGGCCATCGTATTCCTGCTTTTCTTCAGTTATGCGACGGCCGCAGCACTGCTGTTTCAAAAATCCCTGCTGCCTCTTGTTGCGTCGGTCCACCATGGACAAGGCTTGGTCGAAGGCGATTCTGCATATTTCCATGCAGTTGCCGTCGATTTAGCCGACAGAATCAGGCAGCATGGCTGGTCCGAATGGCGCGTTTATCCGACCCACGCGGCAACCGGGAATGTCGCGTTGCTGGGAGCACTGTATGCCCTGTTCGGCATCGATCCTTCCCTTATCGTGCCGGTGAATGCGGCCCTACACGCGTTGGCCGGGACGCTGCTGTTTTTGTTGGGGCAAATGCTTTGGCCGGGGCGGGTGGGCATGCTGGCTGGTGTGACGGCCGGCACCTTGTTCGTCGTTTTTCCGTCGGCGCTGAACTGGTATGGGCAGATACACAAGGACGGTTTTGCCATTACAGGCACGCTCCTAGTTCTGATGTCGTGGGTGATCGCCGAAACAGGCTGCTTTGGCTTCCGCAAAGTGGCCACCGCATTGCCTGCTGTGCTGGTGGGCTTGTTGCTGATTGTGTTCGTTCGCCCTTACAACCTGATGCTGATCTTCGGTGGCATGCTGACAATGCTGGCCTTACGGTTCGCGACGTTTCGGAAGAACCGCGAAAGCATTGACTACAGACGGGGTCTTGCTTTGCAGACGACGCTTGTGATCCTAGTCGGCGCGGCGACAGCCGTGGTGCCATATACGGGCGCCGACGAACAGAGCTATGCAAACTGGAAACCTGGCATGGTGGGGACTGAGTGGAAACCTGGCATGGTGGGGACTGAGATGTCCTTTGAGTGGGCGTGGAAACCGACGCCCTGGTTGCCGCTCAGAATCGATAAATATGCGGAAGTCATGGCCCGGACGCGGGCTGGGTTGATCGACGAGGGGCTGAAGATTCAGGCCGAATCGCTCTATGACATCGACACGTTTCCGGCAAGCGTCCCGCAGGTGGTTGCGTTTGTACCGCGGGCTTTACAGATCGCATTGTTTGCTCCGTTCCCGTCACGCTGGTTTGAAAAACTAAGTGCGGCTCGTCTGGTGGCAATCGGGGAGATGGCGATCTGGTACCTGGTCGCTCCGGGACTGCTGCTGGCGCTGTGGTTCGCTCGGTCGCGCGGCGCGTTATCCATGGTTGTCTTTGCTGTGGCCATTCTTGCCGTTTACGGCGTGACGATTGCCAATGTCGGCACGCTGTACAGGATCCGTTATCCCTATTTGTTCATGTTGATACTGGTAGGCTTAGCCGGCTGGCTAGATTTTTTCCAAAGGCGCGGCTGGTTGCCGAAGGAGAGCGGCGATTCTGCCATGCGAGGCCTAGCCGGCAGTCCAGAAAAGGAGCTGCGTCAGGCCCGCTCGGCGCTAGTCGGTTCCGGGATTACAGTCGCGGCCGTGACGGCGGTCACGTTTCTCGGGCTGTTCCTCCGCGACATCGTCATGGCGCGGTTGTTCGGCCTGGGCGTGGAACTCGACGCCTTCGTGGCTGCCTCCGTCGTGCCGATGTTTCTTGTTGCGGTGCTGAGCGTGCCGATTGGTACCGCCATCGTGCCGGTGTTTCTGGAGGTGCGCGAGCGCCATTCGGCCGCTGCTGCTCAAGCACTGGCGCGGCAGATCGGCTTGCTGTTTTTCGCTGTCGCATTGGCGCTTGCTGCATTGCTGGTTGCGGCAGGACCGCGCCTGCTCGATGCCGCGGGTTGGGCATTCTTGCCGGACAAGGCTGCACTGACGCAGACAATAACGATTTGGATGTTGGCAATCTTCGTGGTGAGTGGCCTTGTCACGCTCGCCAACGGCTTGTTGAATGCGCTTGGTCAGTACGTCGTGCCGGCCGCAGCCCAAGCGATTGTACCGATCGTTGCCATCGTTGCGCTGTTGTTGTTCGGCAACTCGAAGGGTGCAATTGTAGTGGTCGTGGCGATGCTGGCAGGCCAGTTGCTGAACCTCGTCTTCGTGCAGCGGGCGCTTATGCGGCGTGGCGTGAGGATTTTTCAGGCGGGCCAGATCGGGGCCGCGGGAACGGGACAATTCGTTTCGCAGTACCTTCCGCTGGTAGCGGCGGCCGTGTTCATGCAACTGGCGCTGCCAGTGAGCACGGCGATGGCCTCGGTGCTTCCGGAAGGGAGCGTCGCGGCGCTTGGCCTGGGCAGCAAGGCCGTGCTTTTCATCACCGGACTGGTCGGTGCCGCGATCGCTTCGGTGGTGCTGCCCTATTTTTCGCGCCACATGGCACAGAACCGCCTGCTCGATGCGCGGCGCGAACTGTCCTTCCTGCTGCTTGCGGGAACCGTAATCTCAATTCCGGTCACAGTGGCGTTGCACTTGCTCGCCGAACCATTCGTGCGGCTGGTCTTCGAGGGCGGTGCGCTCGGGTCTGCGGAGGCGGGTCTCGTGTCGCGGGTGATGGCTTACGGTATCCTGCAGCTGCCGTTCTTCGTGATCAACGTGCTGTTGCTGAAATTTGCCATCGCCAGCCGGCACTCCGGAAGAGTGATGATAGCCGCCTGTGCGGGACTGGTGGTCGTCGTCCTGCTCAACTGGGCGCTGATGAACCGGATCGGCGTACCGGGTATCGCGTTGTCGATGACGCTCGCGGCAGCGGTGACGGCGGGATTGATGCTGCTGCTGTTCTGCCGGCTGGGCGATGTGGCGTGGGTGGACATGACGTTCATCATGGCGAACTGGATCCTTTATCTGGCACTGGCGGTGTGCCTGCATTACGAAAGTTACCCGGGGGCGATCGCCGCCGGCGTAGCCTTCGCCTTCCTGGTGCTGGGGGAATGGGCGCTTGCGGTCAGACCGCACGCGCACGGTGAGGCGGCGCCTTGAAGCAGGCCAGGGTGTGCTTCATCGTCGCCAGCCCGATGACCGCACGTGCGTTCCTGAGCGGGCATATCGCGGCGCTCAGCGGCCGATACGCAATCGATCTTGCTGTCGATGTGGGCGACGAGACCGAACTCGGCAGCATTCCGGCCCGCGCGCGCATCGTTCCGTTGCCGATTCGCAGGAAGGTGGCCCTTCTGGCGGATCTGACAGCCATGTTCAGGCTCTTCCTGCTGTTTCGGCGCGAGCGCTATGCGGCCGTCAGTTCGGTGACGCCCAAGGCCGGCATGCTGGCGCTGCTGGCCGCCACGCTGGCCCGGGTGCCGCTGCGGATACACATTTTCACCGGGCAGGTGTGGGCCACACGCTTGGGCTGGAAGCGGTGGTTGCTGAAGACGGTCGATCGTTTCATGGCGCGGCTGGCGACGCATGTTCTGGCGGACAGTCCGTCCCAGCGGGAATTCATGATCGCGGAGGGCATCGCCCCGGCCGACAAGATCAGCGTTCTGGGCGACGGCTCGATCTGCGGCGTCGACGGCGAGCGCTTTCGGCCCGATCCGGTGCGGCGCGCGGCAGTGCGGCGCGCGCAGGGCATCCCCGCAGAGGCGTCGGTCTTCCTGTTTCTCGGCCGCCTCAACCGCGACAAGGGGGTGCTCGACCTGGCCGATGCCTTCGCCAGCCTAGTCGATGCAAATGCCTGGCTGCTCATAGTCGGGCCGGACGAGGCGGGTTTGCGTGCCGAAATGGAGCGTCGGCTGGGCGCCGCCGCCGCGCGCAGCCGCTTCGTCGGGTATACCGAGCGGCCGGAAGACTTCATGGCGGCTGCAGACGTCTTCTGCCTGCCGAGCTACCGCGAGGGCTTCGGTATGGTCGTCATCGAGGCGGCCGCTGCCGGCTCGCCGGCGATCGCCTCGCGCATCTACGGCGTCACCGACGCGGTGGAGGAGGGCGTCACCGGCCTGCTGCACCGTCCTGGCGACGTGGTGGATCTGGCCGGGCTGATGGCGACGCTGGCCGGGGATGCCGAAAGAAGGCAGGCAATGGGCGAGGCTGCCCGAGAGCGCGCCCTACGCCTCTTCTCCGCCGAGGCGGTGATTGAAGCCTGGCTACGTTTCTACGGCCAGTTGCTCGGTTGACCGGGGCAGCTGGAAGCGCCGCCATCCTCGGCAATGCGGTTGCCAACCGGAGTTTAACCGTTTATATTGGAACTGCATTCCAATATAAACGACATCATGTTTCAGCGTACTCTCGAGAAGACCATCCATGTCATTAGCGAGAGCTTTCCGGTGCTGATGCTCACCGGAGCTCGTCAAGTGGGCAAGACCACCTTGCTGGAAATGTGCGCGCAAGGCAGGAGGGCATATGTCACGCTCGATGATCTGGATGCGCGCAATCTGGCGCAAAGCGACCCCGCCCTTTTCTTGCAGACCTGGAAGCCGCCGCTGATCATCGACGAGATCCAGTATGCGCCGCAGCTGTTCAGCGCCATCAAGGTCATCGTCGATCGGGAAAAGCGCAACGGACTTTTCTGGCTCACAGGATCGCAGAAATTCCACCTGATGCGGGGGATCACCGAAAGCCTGGCCGGTCGAGTGGCCATCGTCGATCTGCTGGGGCTTTCGCAAGCCGAAATGTCGGGCCGAGCCGAATCCTCGCGCCCGTTCGTCCCGACACCGGAATGGATTGCGCAGGCCAGGCCGTCGGCGACTGGTGGAAGCGGCCAATTGATGGCTGTTTACCAGAGAATCTGGCTGGGGTCCTTTCCTCGCCTCGTCGAACAAGGGCCGGCAGCACGCAACCTGTTTTATCGTTCCTACATCCAGACCTATATCCAGCGGGACGTTCAGGATGTGCTCAAGGTTTCCGATCAGCTGGCCTTCAATCGTTTCCTGGGCGCCGTGGCGGCCAGAACCGGCCAGTTGCTCAATTATGCGAGTCTGGCCCGGGACGTCGAGATCGACAACAAGACGGCCAAGTCGTGGTTGTCGATCCTCGAAGCCTCCGGCCTCGTCTATCTGTTGCAGCCCTACCACCGCAACCTGACCAAACGTCTGGTCAAGACGCCAAAACTCTACTTTCTCGATACGGGCCTGGCTGCCTATCTGACCAAGTGGCCCGATCCCGCTTCGCTGGAGGCGGGAAGCATGTCGGGCGCGCTGCGCGAAACCTGGTTGCTCGCCGAGATTCTGAAAAGCTACTGGCACAATGGACTGGAGGCCAGCCTGTATTTCTATCGGGATACCGATCAGCGCGAGGTGGACCTGATTATCGAGAGCGGCGATACGCTATATCCGGTCGAGTTCAAGAAGACCGCTTCGCCTTCGGTTGGCGCATCGAGACAATTCGCCGTGCTTGATAAGCTGGGCAAGACCGTGGGACATGGCGCCGTGCTTTGTTTTGTCGAGCATGCCCTGCCCCTTTCCGCCGGGGTTACTGCCGTGCCTGTGGGGTATTTGTAGAAGGCAAGCCCCTTGCCGGACTGTCCGAAGCAGCAGCCTGAAAGGAGCCGAATTGAAGCGCACATTCGACTTTGCCGTAGCCCTGGCACTGACTTTGCTGCTGTCACCGGTGATGCTGGTGACAGCCATTCTCGTTGCCTGGCGCATGGGCACGCCGGTGTTGTTCCGCCAGCAGCGCCCGGGCCTGAATGGTCGGCCATTCGATGTGCTGAAGTTCCGCACCATGTCGGACGAGGTTGGCCCGGATGGGCAGCCGCTGCCGGACGAGGCGCGGCTCACGGCGCTGGGGGCCGTCCTGAGGCGCTTCAGCCTGGATGAACTGCCTCAGCTGTTCAATGTGCTGCGGGGGGAGATGAGCCTGGTCGGGCCGCGTCCCCTATTGATGGAGTATCTTCCGCTCTATACCAGGGAGCAGATGCGGCGCCATGATGTGCGCCCGGGCATCACCGGCTGGACCCAGGTGAACGGACGCAATGACCTGTCGTGGGAGGACAAGTTCGCCCTCGACGTGTGGTACGTCGATCACCGCTCCTTCTGGCTGGATCTGAGGATTCTGGCCATGACGGCAGGGCGCGTTTTTTCCGGCTCGGGGGTGTCGAAGGAAGGTTTCGCCACGACGGAGAAGTTTCGCGGCAGTGGACGTTGATCGGAGTACCCGCCAGCCGACCGCCCCGCCATTGTTTATGCAAATTCACATCTGTCCGGTAGATTTTGATGTCACTTGGCTGCAATCCAATATTGGCGCGGGTTTTGGCGTGATTCCTGATTCCGACGATTTGAAATCGCAAGCGGTTTTTGCCCCGTATCGTTGCCGGATTTCTCGGCAAACGGGGCAACGCCATGAATCGCGGCCAGACGATTTTCGCGCAACTGTTGAGTTTTGTGCCTTTCGGCCACTTCGAGCATCTGGTCGATCGGTTCGCCTCGAACCACGGCATCCGGCACTTCTCGGCCTGGAACCATTTTCTCTGCATCGCCTATTCCCAGCTCACCCGACGCGAGGGCTTGCGCGATCTGGTGGCCTGCCTGAACTCGCAGCGCACCAAGCTCTACCACATCGGGATTCGCGGCAAGATTTCCCGCTCCACCCTGGCCGATGCCAACGAGCGGCGCGACTGGCGTCTGTTCGAAGCCCTCGGCCATCGGCTGATTGCCATCGCAGTCGAGCTGCATCAGGGCGAGGACAGCGGTCTGGGTCTCAAGGAGCCGCTCTATGCGCTGGATTCGACGACCATCGACCTGTGCCTGACGCTGTTCCCCTGGGCGGACTTCCGCTCGACCAAGGCAGCGGTCAAGGCCCACACCATCGTCGATCTGCGCGGCGCCATCCCCGTCTTCGTCCATATCACGACCGGCAAGGTGCACGACGTCAATGTGCTCGACCTGATTCACTGGCCGGCCGGATCGATTGTTGTCGTCGACCGCGGCTACCTCGATTTCGCCAGACTGCAATCGCTGCATCAACGCCAGGTTTCCTTCGTCATCCGCGCCAAGGACAATCTGCGTTACACTTGGGTCGCCTCGCGCGAGGTCGACAAGTCGGCGGGCCTGCGCAGCGACCAGAGCATCCTGCTCGCCACACCGAAGTCGAAACTCGCCTACCCAGACCATTTGCGCCGCGTCTCCTTTCGCGATCCAGAAACCGACAAGTTCCTCGTCTTCCTGTCCAATCGCTTCGATCTGCCGGCGCTCACCATTGCCGAGATTTATCGCAAACGCTGGCAGGTCGAGACCTTCTTCAAGTGGATCAAGCAGAATCTGTCGATCAAACATTTCTTCGGCAACTCCCTCAACGCCGTCAAGTCGCAAATCTGGATCGCCGTCTGCGTCTATCTCATCGTCATCATCGCCAGGAAGCGACTGAACCTCCCGGCGTCGCCACAGCTCCTGCTGAACATTTTCGAGGTCAACATGTTCGAGAAAACCCCAATCGATCAACTGGTTGCCGACGCCATACTGAACTTCGACGACCACCCCTGCGATAACCAGATGTTTTTGTTCTGAAATCTACCGGACAGATGTG
>JAANMW010000447.1_pt1 | contig 47794 bp, 43 predicted proteins | sample 7279671 | NCBI WGS metagenome assembly JAANMW01 (sample SAMN14094541, study PRJNA606508) | bioreactor metagenome | isolation source: A lab-scale SPAN reactor treating ammonium-rich wastewater day 247 | place: Ireland: Galway | collected 2017-09-19 | reverse complement strand
CGCGCCGCGACCCTATCCCGCCTGCTCTCCGCGCCCGGCGCGGGAGTTTTGACGCGCGGCGCGGGCGCGCGCGCCGCGGCCTGGCTGGCGGGCTTCTCCCTGGAGGCCCCGGCCTTCACCTTCAGCGCGCGAGGCCTGCATTATTTTTCCGATCGCGGGACCCCGTCGGCCCCCCTCGGCGCGGAGCTGGCCTCCAGCTTTCTCTTCTTGGGCGGCCTCAAGCTGGGCGGTTTGGCGGCCGAGCGGCTCGTCGCGGGAACGGCGAGGCCGCTCTTCCTGGCTCCGGGGCTGCGCTCGGCTTCCACCCGGCTCGCCGTCGACGGGGGCATGCTGGGGGGCATCCTGCTCGGGCATCGGCTCGAGCAGTGGGCGGGGCTGCGCCCGAAGCTCGACGGGGCGACGACCTGGACCGATGCCTTGGCGATGCTGCTGCAATTCAAGGTCGCGGGCCCCTTGACGGGCACCGCGCTGGGCGAGAGGTTCCGGCGCTACGAGACCGAGTTGGAGCAGCGCAGCCGGGCCCGCATCGCAGCGCCTCCGGCTTCCGCGGCCCGCGCGCTCGCCTCGCCGCTTCCCGCGGGGGCGCCCGCGGGAACTCCTCGGAGGGAGGTCTCTCCCTTGCGGGCCCTTTGGCTCGCCGAAGGCCGCGTGGAGGGCTCGGGGCGCGATGTCGAGGGACCTGACCTGCAGGACTTCCCAAAGATCCAGCGGAGCCTCTTTCCCCGCAACCGGCGCTTCCTCGAGCGACACCCCGATCTTGCCGCCGGAATCACCGCGCATCGCGAGGCGCTCGAGAAGATCGACCGCGGCATCGGAAACCGCGAGACGCCGGGGGCCGTCCCTTACGTCGCCCGCCGCCTCGCCGAGGTCCTGCTGGCGGAGAAAAGCCCCGAGCTCAAGCTCCACGACCACCCCATCGCGGTGCTGCTGGCCGCCTCGCTCGCCGCGCACTACGAGGAACTGGGCGACTTGATCGGACACCGGATCTACCGGGACCTGCTCACGGTGTATCGCCTCCTGCGCGACGGAGAGAACAACCGCCACCTGCGCGCGGAGGACATCATCCTGCAAAACCTCGAGCTCGATCCTTACAACCCCTGGTTTCTCCACCTGGGTCTGCAGACCTCCTTGGAGCTGGGCGAGCTCGCCAAATTCAAGCCTTCCCACTTCCTCGACCTGCGGGAGGCGATGGAGAAGGTCCCGGAAAAATGGCAGGCCTCGATGGTCACCCGCAGCCTCGAAAAAAAGCTGACCTACAAATCCCGGCGCAGTTATTACAAGGCGGCGCAGGAGACCGGCGGCGTCTACGCGGTGATCCTCGGCAGCCTGGAATTTTTGGGCGGCCTGCTCGCCTTCGCCCTGCCTTCGCCCGGGACCTTCCTCAAGGGCCTCTTCTACCTGCAACGCCTGGGCCGGAAGGTGCAGAACACCCCGACCTTCTTCGAGGACCTGAAGCGCCAGCTCTCCTTCGAAATCTATCTTTACTACGGAGACTACCGGAACGCCGCTCCCCTGGCGGCGGAGGGCTCGAAGCTCCCGGTGGTGCAGGACCTGCTGCAGCGCCAGTGGACGGGCGAATCCCTCGAAAAGGAGATTCGACTCGAGGAGATCCCCCGGCTCCACCCCATGAGCGTCCCGCAGACGGAGGCCCTGGAGGTGCTTCGCGCGCGCCTCGCCGCGACGCGCGCCCTGAGCCTGGAGGGCCTTTCCGGATCGGCCAAGACCTCGCTGGCCGTCCAACTCGCCCACGAGTTGGGCAAAACCTCCGAGCACCTCGTCTTTTGGTACAGCTTCAAGGAGGGAAAGATCCCCGATCTGGCGCGCTTCTTCCACCACCTGGCCCATTTCCTCGAGACGCGGGAGGCGGCGAACGAGCGGAGCCTCCTCGCTCGCGTCCAAGCGGAAGTCGAGCTCGACGCCAAGGCAGCCTTGCTGCGGTCGGCCCTCGCCCGCAATCCAACCGTCCTGTTTTTGGACAACTTCCACCTGGTGGCGGAGCGCCCCGAGGCGAGCCGGTTTTTCGACGAGCTGCTGGGCGGCACCTGGAACGAATCCCGTGCCGTCATGGTCAACCGGCGCAGCCCCGACCGGCAGCAGAGCATCGAGGCCTTCGTCTTCCGCAAGGAGGCCATGACCTTCGAGGAGGCCGAGGCGCTCTTCGCCAACCTGGGATTGAAGGAAAGGCTGAGTCCGGAGCAGCTGGAGGCTGCCTACGTGGCCTGCCGGGGGCGCCCCATGGCGCTGATGCTGCTGGGCGAGCTGCTGCGAACGGCGGATCCCCCGCGGGTGGAATCGCTGCTCGGCGCCCTGTCCCAAAAAGGCAATCGCGCCGCGACCCTGAAATACCTCTTCGACGAGGTCTACAGATCGCTGTCCAAGGGCGAGACCTCCCTGCTGCAATTTTTGGCGGTCTTCCGGGAGCCCGTGCCCAAGGGCATCCTCAGCTTTTTCGCGCCGGGGGAGGAAGAGGCGGCCCACCGCGACCTGCTTGGCCTGAAAGAATCCTTCCTGGTGGAGGAACCGCAGCCCGGTTCTTACTCCGTCCACGAAAAGTACCGCAGGCTGGCCTCGATGCTCCCCTTCGAGCGGGAGGAATTTCACCGGCGCGCGGCCGAATATTACCGGGCCCACGCCAAGTTCCCCAGCGACTACCTGGAGGCGGCCCATCACTACCTGATGGCCGGGGAATACGACCGGGCCGGCAGGATGATCACGGGCCGCGTCGAGATCCTCTGGCAAAAGGGGTATGGTGACCGTCTCGAAACCGTACTCCGGGAGTTGCAAAATCATCCTCGACTCTCTCCCGAGGACCAGGCCCAGGTCTCCCTGGAGTTGGGAAACCTCCTGCTGGCGCGAGGGGACTGGGAGCCCGCGCTCAGCCGCCTGCGGGAGGGTTTGGCGATCCGACGCCGCCGCCGGGATACGCGCAGAATTCCCGAAATCTATGAGAAAATGGCCGAGGCCCACGCCGGACTGGGCGATGCCAAAAAGGCGGCCGCCCTGCGCGAAAGGGCCGAGGACCTAAAGAAAAAATAGTCGGCTTCATCTTTAGGCTCGTCCTTGGCTGGAGCTTTGCATTATGAGACGGGCATGGAAGCCTCCCCCTCCCCGGACAACCCCGCCGACGCCTTGAGCGAAAGGCTCCAGGGGCTCCTGCGCGAGCACTTCGGTTTCCCGCACTTCCGCAAGGGCCAGCTCGACATCCTGCGCTCAGTAGCGGCCGGAAAGGACACCCTCGCGGTGATGCCGACGGGCGGCGGCAAGTCCCTCTGCTACCAAATCCCGGCTCTCGACCGGCTGGGCCTGGTCTTGGTCGTATCGCCGCTCATCTCGCTCATGAAGGACCAGGTGAAGGCCTTGAAGGACCGCGGCATCCCGGCCGGCTGTCTGCACACCGGACAGGAGTATGCGGAAAAGCTGGAGGTCTTCGCCGAGCTGAAGAAGGCGGAGCGTTTTCTGTTGTATCTCTCGCCTGAGCGGGTCCAGAAGCCGGCCTTCGGCGAGTGGTTGAAAAAACAGAAGGTCTCGCTCTTCGCGATCGACGAGGCGCATTGCGTCTCGCAGTGGGGCCCGGATTTTCGGCAGGACTATCACAAGCTCAACCTACTGCGGGAGCTGCGCCCGGACGTGCCCATCCTGGCGCTGACGGCCACGGCGACGCCGCAGGTCCTGCGCGACGTCGCCAAGCAGCTGGGGCTAGACAAACCCGACCGTCACGTCTACGGCTTCTACCGGCCCAATCTCTATTACCAGGTCGAGGCTTGCGAGAACGACTTCGTCAAGCGCGCCCTGCTGCGCCGCGCCCTGACGCAGCATCCGGAGGGCCGCATCCTAATCTACTGCGGCACCCGCAAGCAGTGCGAGGAATTGCACGCCGAGCTGGCCCCCGATTTCGCCGGAACGGATTTCTACCACGCGGGTCTGGAAAACGAGCGGCGCCACCAGATTCAGCGCGACTTCGAGGAGGGCCGCGCCCGCATCCTGATCGCGACCAACGCCTTCGGCATGGGCATCGACCGCCCCGACGTGCGCCTGGTCGTTCACTACCAGATGCCGGCCAACATCGAGTCTTACTATCAGGAGATCGGCCGCGCGGGGCGGGACGGCGCCGACTCCACCTGTCTGATGCTCTACGCGAAAAAAGATAAGGGCCTCCACAGCTATTTCATCACGCAGTCCGAGGCCTCCGAGCACCATCGCCACCTGCGCTGGCGCGGCTTGGAGGCCATCGTGCAGTACGCCGAGGGCGGCGAATGTCGGCACGGCGGGATCTTGACCTATTTCCGCGACAGCTTCCGGCTGGGCGCCTGCGGGCACTGCGACGTCTGCGCCCCCGACTCCCCCCGGCGCATCCCGAGGGAAATCCAAGAAGAACCCTTCCCCACAGCCGCCCCCAGCCGAAAGAAAAAATCCAAGCCCCTCTCCGAAGCGCCCTTAAGCCCGGAGGCCGAGGCGCGCCAAGAGGTCCTCAAGGCTTGGCGCAAGGCCTATGCCCAATCGAAGGACATCCCCGCCTTCATGGTCTTCAGCAACAAGACCTTAAGCGAGCTGGCGAGGAAACGTCCCCAAAGCCTGGCGGCCCTGGAAGAAATTTACGGCCTAGGCCCGCAAAAAATCGAGACCTTCGGCGCCGAGCTGCTGGCGCAGATCCAAGCCCTGGCGGAATAATAAGCTCCCCGGCTTCTCCCAATTCAAATTTGTCGGATAATCGAAAATGGTTTAAAAGGCCTCATGGCCATCCTGCTTCGCATCGTCGCCTGTTTTTGGATCCTGCTCAGCTTCCGCCCCGCCCTCGAGATCGTGAAGCGTCTGTTAAACCAGGGACTCAACAGCTCGTGGAGCGCGGGAGACCTGCTCACCCTAGTCATGCTGGCGGGAGGGATCGGCCTCTTGTTCCTGCGGGAGTGGGCGCGTTGGGCCCTGCTGGTGGGCGCCGCGGCCTACCTGGTGCTGAAGGCGGGTCCGGCGCTCAGCAAGTTGCAATTCACGGAGCCCACGATCAAGCATCTCATTTTCTACGGAATCTTCATCGTCCTGCTCGCGATCCCTCAGGCCAGAGCCGCAACCCGAAAATAGCCAGACCCATCCCTTCCCAGCACGAGCCCCTCGCCGGGGGCGATGTGTCCCCAAGCGGGACCCTCCGAAAAGTCGATCACCTTAAGGCCTGTATAATATCGACTTTTCGGCGGAGGCCGGCCCCCCGGCCTGAGGGGGGCCGGCCGTGTCCCCGCTGGGACACATCGCCCCCGGCGAGGGGCGGACGCGGCAAAACCAAGAGGCCACGCAAAGGCGAAACCTCGGCAAAAAAACAACCAAGCAACGCAAAAAATCGCAGAAGAATGTTACGAGGAATTTATTCTCTGAAGGATGAGTAAAGAACGAGGGGCGTAAAAAGCCGCGCTAAAGATCCGAAGGCAAATCCTGCGCCTCTTCCGGCTTGCTCGGCTTACTTTCCGCCTTGGACGCCGGCGCCTTGCCCGTAAGCAGGTAGTCGAGCGCCGCCTTGCGCTGCACGTCGACTTTCTTTTTCTCCTGAAGCTCGATCGGCGTAGGCACCTCGCCCTCGACGATGAAGTCCGGCGTCACCCCCACCCCGTCGATCGACTTCCCCGAAGGCGTATAGTAGCGCGCCACGGTGAGCTTCACCCCCGTGTCTTCCCCGAGGTCGATGACCGTCTGCACGCTCCCCTTGCCGAAGCTCTGCGTGCCTAGCAGCTTGGCCCGCTTGTTGTCCTGAAGCGCCCCCGCGACGATCTCGGAGGCCGAGGCCGAGCCCTTGTTGATCAAGACGACGATGGGAAGGTCGGGATACACCGCGTCGCCCTTGGCGCTACGCACCTCGATGGGCCCCTTGCGGCCGCGGGTCGAGACGATGGTCCCCGACTTGAGGAAGAGGTCGCTCATGTCGATGGCCTGCTCGAGGAGGCCGCCCGGGTTGTTGCGCAGGTCAAGGATCAGCGACTTCATCCCCTGCTGGGACAATTGCTCGAGGGCCCGCTTCAACTCTTCATAGGTGTTCTCTTGAAAGCTGGCGACGCGGGCGAAGCCCACGCCCTTGTCGAGCATCTCGGACTTGACGCTCTTGATCTTGATTTCCTCGCGCGTGAGCGTGACGTCGAAGGGCTTGGCGACGCCCTCGCGGTACAGGGTGAGGGTGAGCTTGCTGTGCTTCCCGCCCCGCATGCGCCGGACGGCGTCGGCCAGGTTCATGCCCTTGGTCAGGGTTCCGTTGATCTTGACGATCTTGTCGCCGGCGCGGATCCCGGCGCGGGCCGCCGGCGTGTCCTCGATGGGCGTGACGATGGTCAGCACGCCGTTTTGCAGGGTGATCTCGATGCCGACCCCGCCGAAGCGCCCGAGGGTGTCGACTTTCAGCTCTTTGTAGACGTCGGGGGTGAGAAAGACCGTGTAGGGATCGAGCGTCCCCAGCATGCCTTTGATGGCGCCGTAGACGAGGTTCTGTCCGTCGACGGATTCGACGTAGTCTTTCTCGACGATGTAGAGGACCTTGCTGAAGAGGTCGAGGGCCTTGTAGATCTTCTCGGGGAGGGCGCGCGCCGAGGGCAGGAGGGCGCCGAAGAGCAGTCCCAAGGCGAAGACGGGGATCCAGAAAAACTTGGAGAGCCGTTTCATGAAGCCAAACTCCGGGCGGCCCGAGGCGACAGCTTAGCGACCGGCCTTCTTTAGGGTGTTCACGGCCTGCTGGGCGATGTCTTCGGGCATCAGGCGGTAGTGCTTGAGCAGCGCCTCGGCGGGACCGGACTGGCCGAATTCGTCCATGATGCCGTAGCGGTGGACGACGGCCTTCCCGGATTCGGCGAGGTATTCGGAAACCGCGGAGCCCAGGCCGCCCAAGACGGAATGCTCCTCGACCGTAAGGATGGCGCCGCAGCGCTCGGCCAGGCGGGTCAGCATCTCGCCGTCAAGCGGTTTGACGGTGGCCATGTTGACGACCGAGGCCTGGATGCCCTGCTGGGCGAGAAGCTCGGCGGCCTTGACGGCGTGGTAGACCATCAGGCCGCAGGCGACGATGGCGATGTCTTTCCCCTCGCGCAGCTCGACGGCCTTGCCGATCTGAAACTTGTAGTCCTCGCCCAAAAAGACGGGAAAGGCCGCGCGCGACAAGCGAACGTAGACGGGACCTGGATAGTCGACGATCGCGTGGATCACCTGCTTGGTCTCGATGGCGTCCGCCGGGACGATGACGGTCATGCCGGGCAGGGCCCGCATGATGGCGATGTCGGCGACGGTCTGGTGGCTGGCGCCGTCCTCGCCGACGGTGAGGCCGGCGTGGGAGGCGCAGATCTTGACGGGCAGGTGCGGGTAGACGATCGAGTTGCGGACGATCTCGAAGGCGCGCCCGGTGGCGAACATCGCGAAGCTGGAGGCGAAGGGCAGCTTGCCCGCCAGCGCCAGGCCGGCGGCGGTGCCCATCATGTCTTGCTCGGAGACGCCCATGTTGAAGAAGCGCTCGGGGAAGGCCTTGGCGAAATTGATCGTCTTGGTGGAGCCGGAAAGGTCGGCGTCGAGCACGACCACTTGGGGGTACTTTTGGCCGACCTCGACCAGGGCCTTGCCGTAGGCGTCGCGGGTGGCGACTTTGTCGGAGGATGTTGCGGTGGCTTGTCCCATATGGCCTTTCGAAATTCGCCCTACTCCCCAAGCTCTTTCAGGGCGATTCTCAGCTCTTCGTCACTAGGTGCTACGCCGTGGTACTTCGGCAGGTTCTCGAAAATCGAGACCCCCTTGCCCAGGATCGTCTTGGCGATGATCATCTTCGGCTTGCCGGGCGTCTTCTTGGCCCAGTCAATGGCGTCGAGGATCTCGGGGATATTGTGCCCGTCGATCGAGCGCACCGCCCAGCGGAAGGCCAAAAATTTGTCCTCGAGGGGCGAGACGTCCTTGATGTCCTTGTTGAAACCGTCGATCTGGATGCCATTGAAATCCAAGAAGCAGATGCGCCGGTCCAGCTTGTAGTGGGCGGCGCTGAGCGCGGCCTCCCAGAGCATGCCCTCTTGGGCCTCGCCGTCGGAGTGCATCGAGTAGACCCAGTAATCTTTTTTATCGAGGCGCGCGGCCAGCGCGATGCCGTTGCCCACCGACATCCCCTGCCCCAGCGAGCCGGTGGACATCTCGATGCCCCACTCCACCTTCAGCTTGGGATGGCCCTGCAGGGGGCTGCCGATCTGCCGCAGCCGGTCGAGTTCTTCCTTGGGAAAATATCCGGCCCTGGCGAGCGCGACGTAGATCGCCGGGCAGCAGTGGCCGTTGGCGAGGATGAAGCGGTCGCGGTCTTCCCAGCGCGGGTTTTTCGGGTCGTGGCGCATGGCGTGGAAGTAGAGCACCGCGATGATGTCCATGATGCCGAGCGGGCCGCCGGTGTGGCCGCTCTTGGCCTTGTGGAGCATCTTGAGGCAATCCACGCGCAGTTGTCGGGCGATTTCTTGGAGTTCTTCGATATTCGCGGTCTGGGTCATCTGGATAAATGGCTCTTCAAAGGCTGGAAAAAACGCCAGAGGACGTTAGCATTTACCGTCCTGTAGTCAAGCTATAAGCCGTCATTCCACGCCCAAATTCGTCAATTCGACGGGCCCTAAGTCGTGCCCCAAGAAGCGGGCGGCCAGCTCGCTCAGTTTTTGGGGGGCGTCGGTGGTGAAAAAACGGCGGCTACCGGCCCCCGAGGCGGTCTTGAGCAGGCCCCGCTCGCCCAACAAGGCCTGGAGCGCCTTGGCGGTCGCCTGGGCCGAGTCGACCAGGGTCACCCCCGGCAAAACTTCTTGGATCAGGGACTTTAAGACAGGGTAATGGGTGCAGCCCAAGATCAGGGTGTCGATGCCGTCGCCCCGCCACTCGCCCAAGTAGACCTCGGCCACCTGTCGGGTGACCTCGTGACGGGCCCAACCCTCTTCGACCAGGGGCACAAAGAGCGGACAGGCCCGACCGCGTACCTGGGCCTGGGGCAATTTTCGCCGGATGGCCTGGGCGTAGCCGCCCGACTTGATGGTCCCTTCGGTGCCGATAACCCCGATCACCTGGGAGCGGGTCGCGTCGACGGCGGCCTGGGCCCCCGGCTCGAGGACCCCCAAAAGCGGCATGGAGTAGTTCGGGCGCAGGGCCTCGAGGGCCAGGGCGGAGGAGGTGTTGCAGGCCACGACGATGGCCTTGACGCCCTGCTTCGCCAGGAAGTCGCAGATTTCACGGGAATAACGGGTGACGGTCTCGGCCGATTTGATGCCGTAAGGAACTCGGGCGGTATCGCCGACGTAGATCAGGTCTTCGGCAGGCAGGGCCCGCTCGATCTCGCGCAGGACGGTCAAGCCGCCCAAGCCTGAGTCGAAAATGCCGATCGGTGCGTCCAACGGGCGGGCCTACTTCGCGTGCTTGGCGCGCGCGGCCTTCTTCGCGGTACCGGCCTTCGCCTTGGCGAGGCGCGCCGTCATCACCTTTCGGTGGATTCCGTCGATCTCGGTCTCGAGTCGGGACAACTTTCGCTCCATGGTGTTGATCTCGTCGCGGGTCGGGAGGTCGAAGATCCGCAGCACCGACTTCAGGTTGCTGCGCAGCGCCTTCTTGAGCTCGTACTTGGTGTTCATGAGGGCCGAGAGCGACTTGAGGAAGTACTCGTTCTGCAGCAGCTCGCCCATCGCCTGGGAATTCATGACGTCTTCGAGGATCTGGGCCTTGATCTTTTCGCCACGGTGAAAAGCCTCTTCCATGGTCGTTCGGATACTCATAAAGCCTCCTAGGAATTTTTGGATGCACGAACGCATTGTACCGATTTGGGCTCTTTAGTGGGAGAGCCCCTTTCCTGTCAAGAAAGCCCGTGTTTTTGCCGAATTTTCTATTTTATGGGCTTTTTGACTGTGCTAGACCGGACATTTAGAAAAAACCTAGGACTTTCTGGCACCTTGGAACGTCTAAACCCGTACATTCGCGTCCCCTATCCATATATATAGGAGTTCGAGCCATGACCCTCCCCGGCATCCTGCTTCAAATGACCCCCCCGGTCGCCCCGGCAGAGACTCAATCGGTCCTGCACATGGTCTTTTCCAGCGACCCCCTGGTCAAGGCGGTCCTGCTCATCCTGATCTTCTTCTCGATCACCAGCTGGGCGATCATCTTCTACAAGTACGCCCAGGTGAAGCGGGCCAAGAAGAGCGCGGACAAGTTTTCCCAGGCCTTCGACCAGACCTACACGATCGAGGAGATGCTCACCAAGACGACTCCGCAGGAGGGAAATCCGCTTTACGTCATCTTCAGCTCGGGCATCGCCGACATCCTGCGCGCGAAGCAGCAGAAGGCCAAAGACCCGGCCAGCCGCCCGGCGATCAACCTCGACCACATCCGCAAGAACATCCGCCGCGCCGAAAGCGACGAGATGGCACGGCTCGAGCAGCTGACCTCCTTTTTGGCGACCACCGCCTCCGCCTCGCCCTTCATCGGGCTGTTCGGGACGGTCTGGGGCATCCTCACCGCCTTCTGGGCGATCGGGCAGCAGAAGTCCTCCAGCCTGGCGGTCGTCGGCCCCTATATCGCCGAGGCCTTGATCGCCACGGCGGTCGGGCTGGGCGCGGCCATCCCCGCAGTCATCGCCTACAACTACTTCGTCAGCAAATTGAAGGTGCTCGGGAAAGACTTAAACGACTTCGCCATCGACCTCGAGCATCGCATCGAGAAGGAATTCTTCTAGGAGGGCGCCATGGCCTTTACCGGCTCCAACAATGTCAAGGGCCCGCGCACGACGCTGGCCGAGATCAACATCGTCCCGCTGGTCGACATCATGCTGGTCCTGCTGATCATCTTCATGGTCACCGCACCCTTGTTGCAGGAGGGCATCGACGTCGACCTGCCCCAGGCCAGCGCCTCGGCCGCGCCCTCGGGCAAGGACGACAAGATCATCACGATCAACAAGTCCGGCGAGATCTTCCTCTCCAACGACCCGGCCACGGTCTACAACAGCGAGACGCTCGGCACGCGCCTGGCCTCGCTCTTCGAGGGCCAGACCGAAAAGGTCGTCTACCTGCGCGCCGACCGCAACGTCCCCTACGGATCGGTCGTTCAGGTGATGTCGGCCTGCAAGCAGGCGGGGATCGAACGCATCGGGATGGTCACCGAGCCCGAGACCGCAAAACCTTTATAGGGGCGAACATTCCCCTTGGACTTCTCCGACTCTTACAAAAAATATTTCCTCTACTCGATCAGCCTGCACGCCGTCGCCCTGATCTTCCTGCTGCTGTTCGGCGACACCACGCCTCCGCCGCCGGTCAAGACCACTCAGGTCACGATGGTCCGTCTCACGCGCATGGGCGACCCGCGCGGTTCCCTGTTCGCCAAACCTCCACAGGCCGAAAAGCCGGCCGCGCCGCAGCCCGCCGCGCCCCCGCAGCCGCCGCCCCCCGTGCCGGTGGCCAAGCCCGCACCGATCGAGCCGGTCGCTCCCCCGCCCAAGCCGGCCAAGCCCGCGCCGCCCGCGGAACCCAAGCCGACGGTGCATCTCGGCCAAGAGAAGAAGCCCGCTCCCAAACCCTCGCCCGCAAAGCCCGTCCCGGCGACGCCAGCCGCCCCGGCGGCCAAGCCGCGCGTCCCCTCGCCGGACGAGGCCAAGATCTCCGAGGCCCTGGCCGGCATCCAAACCGAGCTGAAAGAGCGCGAGACCGCCGCCCAACCCGCCGCGCCGGCGGGGGTGCCCGGCGGCACGGGCACGGGCCAAGTCCCGGCCTTCGGCAGCCCCGCTGGCGACGTCAACGCGACCGACCCCGGCTACGCCCAATACCAGTCCGCCGTCCGCTCCAAGATCATCCGCCAGTGGATCAGCACCGGCGGCGCGCCCCAGGGCGAGCAGGCGATCCGCGCCCGCATCCAGGTGCGGATCAACGCCTCCGGCCAGGTGATCTCGAAGCACGTCGTGCGCGGCAGCGGCAACGAAAGTTTCGATCTGTCCGCCCTGCGCGCCATCGAGCGCGCCTCGCCGCTTCCGCCGCCGCCGGAGGGCATCAAGGCGGAGGCGCTTTCCGAAGGATTTGTTGTCGATTTCAGCTCCCGCATGCTAGGCAGGAGATGATTTTTCATAGGAGATGTCCATGAAACGCCGCCTTTCCCTCGCCTTCTTCGCGTTCCTGCTCTTGCTGCCGCTCAGCTCCCAAGCCGCCATCTACATCCTGATCGACCAGTTCTCCCCCGAGCGGAAATTCCCCATCGCGGTGGCCGACCTGATCGAAAAAAAGAGCGGCCAGGCCGATGCCACCGGCGTCGAGGTGGCGGACATCCTGCGCAAAAACCTTAAGCTCGCGGGTTATTTCGACATCGTCGACAAGGCCCATTACGCCGACCGCGGCCCGGCCCTGACCCCCGAGGAGGGCTTGGATTTTTCGAAGTGGACCGCCACGGGCGCCACCGTCTTCGTCAAGGGCGGCTACCAAAAGAAGGGCAAGAACCTCGTCCTCGAGCTGAGGCTGTACGACCCCAGCCTCAAGCAGATGCTGGTCGGCAAGGAATACAAAGTCCCCAAGGACAAGGCCTACGCGGCGATCCACCGCTTCGCCGACGAGATCCTGCTGGCCCTGACCGGCCAGCGCGGCATCTTCAACACCAAGATCGCGGCGGCCTGCGGCCCCCGGGGCAAAGAGCAGATCGTGATCATGAACGTCGACGGCACCGAGCGCGAGCTCATCACCAACAACACCGCGATGAACCTTTCGCCCAATTTCTCGCCCGACGGCGGCCAGCTGGTTTTCACCTCCTACGCGAAGTTCTTCCCCGAGCTTTTCATGAGCTCGGTGAAGAAGAGCAAGCCCAAGCGCCTCACCTTCAACAACATGCTCAACATCACGCCCAGCTTCTCGCCCGACGGCTCGCTGATCGCCTTTTCCTCCAGCATGGCGGGCGACCCCGATCTCTACCTGATCGACGCCAAGGGCAACCAGGTGGCGCAGCTGACCAAGAGCCAGGGCATCGACATCTCGCCCTCCTGGTCCCCGGACGGCAACCTGATCGCCTTCGCCTCCGAGCGGGCGGGCAACCTGCACCTCTTCGTCACCGACAAAAACGGCGCCGAGCCCAAACGCCTCACCTTCACCGGCTACCAAAACGACACGCCGGAGTGGTCGCCGCGCGGCGACAAGATCGCCTTCGTCAAGCGCAGCGGCAGCGGCTTCGACGTCTTCCTGATGAACGCCGACGGCTCGATGCAGCAGCAGTTGACCAGCGGCAGCGGCAACAACGAAAACCCCTCCTTCTCGCCCGACGGGCGCTACCTGGTCTTCTCGAGCAGCCGCAACCGGGGTTCCAACCTTTATCTCATGATGTGGGACGGCTCCAACCAGACCGCCATCACCACCGACGGGCAGTGCAAGACGCCCGACTGGTCCAACTGGCTCGATACCGGCGAAAAGAAAAAGGAATAGATGAAGACCCTCGCCGTCATCGACATCGGCTCCAACACGCTGTTGGTGACGGTCGGCCGCCGGCAGGACAACGGCTCGACGCGCATCTTGTGCGACGAGGGCGAGGTCACGCGCCTGGGCCAGGGACTGAGCGACGGCGGCGAGCTGCAACCCGACGCGAAGGCCCGCGCGCTCAAGGCCTTGGCCCGCTTCAAAGAGCTGGCCCTCGCCAAGGGCGCCCAGCGCATCCTGGCCGCCGGGACGGCCGCCTTCCGCCGCGCCCGGGACGGCGCCGGCTTCGCCGCGGAGATTCAGGACAAGCTGGGTTTTCCCGTCCGCATCCTGAGCGGCGACGAGGAGGCGCATTACTCCTTCGCCAGCGCCTGGCACGACTTCGGCGCCGGACGCGCCTCCCTGGGCATGATCGACATCGGGGGCGGCTCGACCGAATTCGTCTTCGGTCGGGAAGGTCCCCGCTTCAGCCTACCGATGGGGACGGTCAAGCTCACCGAGCGTCTCGTGCGGGGACATCCGATCCGCGACGCGGAATGGAGCGCGGTGCTGGCCGAGATCCGCCGCCTGTTGCAAGAAAACTTGGGAAACGTCCAAGCCCGTCCCGGGGCCTGGGCCGCCGTCGCCGCGACGCCCGCCAGCCTGGCCGCGGTGCTGCAACAGCTGCCCGCCTACGATCCGGAGAAGGTGCACGGCTTCCGGCTCAAGCTTTTCGCCCTGGAAGGCCTGGTCGAGTCCTTGCGCGGAAAGAGCCTGGCCGAGCGCCGCGCCATGCCGGGCATGCACCCCGACCGGGCCGAACTGCTGCCGGTCGGCGGCGCCATCTTGCTCGAGGCGATGAAATTTTTGGGAGTGGAGGAGATCCTGGTCAGCGACCACGGGCTGCGCTACGGGATTCTTTACGAGAACCTGTCGGGGCGATTCACTTCTTCTTAAAATCCAACGGAATCCCGATCACTGTCGTCGGCCCCTTGTCGTCCTTGCCCCGCTTGAAGCGGTAGCGGGCGTGGAAACGCTCGGCCATGTTTTGGAAGGCGCCCTCGATGTCCTCCACGGAAGTCTTGCCCTTCACCTTGATGTCCTGGATCAAGACCTCGACCACCTCGCCCGTCTCGTTGTTGATCTTGATCTGCATCTCGCACTTCAACTCGAATTCGGGATCCTTCGCCTGCAAGGGATCGACGGCCGGGCGCAATAAGGCCAAGACCGACTTGACCAAGGTCATGTCGGTATCCTCCTGCTTGTCCTTCGCGGCGAAGGTGAACTTGGTGAAGGGATAGCTAGGTTGGAGGACCTTCGGCTTGGCCTCTTCCTTGGGTTTCTCCGCCTCTTTCGGCTTGTCCGCGGGGGCGTCCTTGGACGGCTCCTCCTTGGGCTTTTCCGGCGGGGGCTTTTCCTCCGCCTTGGGCGGTTCCTTGGGGCTCTCGGGTTCCGCGGGCTTTTCCGGCGGCGCGGGGCTGTATTTGGCCCGCAGGGTCGTCACGATCGCGGCGACGCCCTTGTTCCACTCCTCGGAGGCGCCGGAGGCCCCCTCGAGCGCCTTGACCAGGTTCACCCGCGCCTGGTGCGGCACGGCGTCGGTCAGCAGAGCGTACTGGTTCAGCCAGGCCGCGATCTTTTCTTGGGCGGCGACCGGATTGGAGGCGTCGCCACGGACGAACTTGCGGACCTCCATGAGGGCCAGGGTCACGCCGAGGTATTCCTTGTTGCGCTTGGCGTCGTAGGCCGAATGCTTCTCGCCGAAGAGCTTGGCGTCGGTAAGCTCGGCGAGGACGGCGGCAGCGTCCTTGCCCTTCGCCTCTCCCGACGACTCGGCGGGCTTAGACTCGGCGGCCTTGGGGGCGTAATTCTTGGTGAGGGCCGCGAGCATCGCCTTCACGCCTTCGTCGATGCCCTTCTCTTTCGGGGCCTTCTTGAGGGCCTTGATGAGGTTGACGCGGGCCTGGTGGGCGACGAGGGTGTCGCCGAGCAGCTCGCCGTCGCTCAGCCACTCTTCGATCTTCTTCGCGGCGGTCATCGCGCCCTTTTCCTCACCGCGCAGGTATTTTCGCATCTCCAAAATCGCGACCGTGACCTTCAGGTACTTCTTGTTGCGCTCCGGCTGGTATTTCGCGTTCGCCACCGCGCCGAACAGGGGCTCGTCCGCGACGGCCTTGAGCAGGTCTTCCACGGTGGGAAAGGTCTCGCCCTTGTCGTCGAGCCGAATGAAGGAGGATCCGTCGCCGGAAATCACCCCGGGTTTGCTTTCATCCGCTCCCGGAAAACCCGTGAGGGAGGGATGCGGTTCCGCCGGATTTTGGGCGGCCGCGGGTTTGCTGAAAATGGGCGGGGTCATAAATTCCTCATTGGCCGACGATGGATAAGGGAACCTTGATGAAGGCGAGCCCCGACTCGCCCATGGGCTTGAAACGAAAGCGCGCGCGGATGTTGTTGGCGATGGTCTCCAGCAGCTCGCGGGTGTCCTCGGCGGAGATATTGGCGCCCGTCTTGATGTCCTTGAAGGAGACCGTGATCACCTGGCCGCTGGACTCGTCGATCGAGAGCGTCATCTGGCACTTCACGCTGAGGCTATCGTATTTCTTGAGCAGACGGCTCATCGCCGGCTTGACCGCCGCGGTCATCCCGTTGCTTAAGCTCTTCGCGTCGTCCTCGCGCTTCGCCTTGGTCTTGCTCTTGGGATTGACGTTTAGCTCTGCCAGTCCCTTCGGTCCCGCCTTGGTCTTCGAATCGACCTCCGGCTTCGCTGGCTCCTTCTTGGCCGGGGCGCCGGCCGCACCGTAGTTTGCCTTCAAGGCGGCCGACAGATCCGCGATGGCCTGGTTGTAGGCCTCGGTCCCCTTGGGGGCCGCGTTTAGGGCTGCGATCAACCCCAGGCGGGCTTGGTGGGCGACGGGGTCCTTCAGAAGTTTTTCGTCCTTCAGCCAGGCGACAAGCTTCGCCTTCGCCTCGGCCGGGCTGCTTGCCTCGCCCTTGGCGACCTTCTTTACCTCGAGGATGGCGATGCTGACCGGGGCATAAGTCTTGTTGCGCTCCTTGTCGTAGGCGTCGAAATGCTTGTCGAAGAGGACGCGGTCGCTCAAGGCCTCGGCCAGGGAGCTCGCCGCCTTAGGGGGAGGATTTTCCTTCGCCTTGGGCGCCTCCTTGGCGGACGGGGCCTTGGCCTCCGGCGGCTTCGGGTTGTATTGCTTCTGCAGGGCGGCGAGTACGTCCTTCACGGCCGCGTCGATGCCGGCGCCCTTCGGCGCGCGCTGGAGGGCCTTGATCAAATTCACGCGGGCGACGTGGGCCACGTTGGTGTCGGTGAGCAATTCGTATTTATTGAGCCACTCGCCGATCTTTTTCACGGCCTCGGCAGAGGACTTGCTGTCGCCGCGGATCAGCTTCTTGATCTCGAGGACGGCGACGGTCACCTCGAGGTACTTGCCGTTGCGCTCGGGATTGTACTTCGCGTAGCCGAGCTTGCCGAAGAGCGGCTCGTCGCCCAGCGCGGCGAGGAGGTCTTGGACGGTCTTGTATTCGGCCGTCGCAGAATCGTCCATCGGGACAAAGGTATCGACGGGGTTGAGCGGGGCGCCGCCCGGGCCCAAGGGCGCGGGTTTCCCCTCGTGAGGCGCGGGGACTTCGGCGGACGAATCGATTTTCGCGGCTCCTCCAAGAGGAGACGCCGGGAGAGGTGGCGTCATGGACACTCCCAATAAATGGAATTATTTTGAGGGGTTAAATGAGGCGGGACGGGACGAAGCCCAGAGATCGTGTGCCCCCACCAGCCATTTTCCCGGTACGGGGGATCTTCGGAAAAAGGGTACTAAAGTTGCTACCTTGGCGAAGAAATCAGACCTAAGGAAAATCGAAGCGCAGGTTGTTCGCGTCGCCCACCAGCCGATTGTAGGAATCGACCACCTCATTCATGCCGCGCGCGTTGGCCTTCTTGCCCTCTGCCAAGTCCCGCTTGAGGAACTTCGCCTGGGTGAAGAAGTTCTTCGCGCTGCTCTCGAAGCCGCTGTACCAGAAGGTCTTGCTCGTCTCCGGTGCGTTGGCCTCCGCGTAGGCGAGCATCGCGTCGTACTCTTTTTGCAGGCCGTCGTAGGCCGCGAGGTAGGCGGCGGACTGGAATTCCGCGAGATTCTCCTTGGGAACGGTCCGCATCAGGCGCCGCGAGGCGATCATGAAGCTTTGCGTGTAGTACGGCAGCCGCTTGCCCTGCTGCTGCTCGAGGCGCGCGAGCTCTTTGAGCTCGACGTCGGCCTTGATCGCGTCGACCTCGGCGGAGAGGCGCCGCTCGGCGTCGAGGAAACGGTTGAAGGCCGACATCAGCTTGGGATGCATCTCCTTGGCCTTGGCGCAACCGTCGTCTTTGTAATCCTGCTGCTGGTAATAGTCCTCGGCCTTCTGCGCGAGCGGCACCAGCTCGGCGTAGGCCGCGGCCAGCTCGCCGGCTGCCTGCTCGGCCTTGGGCAGCGAGGGCCCCGTCGTCTTGCCGCTGTCGGCCGCGTCGTTGCAGGTCTTCACCCCGTCCTCGTACAAGGTGTAGAGCCCGTAGGAGATGTAGGTTTCTTTACAGGTCGGGCCGCTCTGTTCGTTGACCCAGGAGAGATAGCGACGGCGGCTGTCCGCGGTGCGGGAGGCCGTGCGGTTGAGGCACTTCACGTAGGCATTGATCTCGTTGATCAAGGAGGCGTCGTCGGTCGCGGGGGCCGCCGGAGGCGACGGAACACCCGGGACAGTTGGCTGGGTCTCGGTCGGAGGCGGCACGGGGACCGGAGGCGGCGGCGGCACCGGGGGCGGCGGAACGCCGTCCGGCGGCACGGGGGCCGCTTGCTTCTTGCCCGAAAACTCCTCGATCTTGCTGCGGAGAAAACTCCCATCGCAGCCGGAGAAAATTAGGGAACAGGCGAGGAACGCGGGGAGCGCGCCCCGAATCGAGAGAAATCCGGTCTTCATCAGCAACCTCCTTCGAGGGAAATTCGGGCCCGAGGGTGGCGAATTTCTACCCAAAAGCGGGGCCGCTCACAACTGAATATTGCCGGCGGAATGAATCGGCTCCCGGCGCCGCCCATTGATTGATAGAAATTATTTTGCAGGCTCGTTTTCCTCGCCCGCGTTTTTCCCCAAATCCGGACTCTGCTCCTCGACCTCCATGCTTTGGCCGGGGATGGCGTAACCCTCGGAGGCCCAGGTCCCCAGGTCGATCCTGCGGCAGCGCTCGCTGCAAAAGGGCCGATGGGGATTTCCCTCGTAGGGGACTTCTTGACGGCATTGGGGGCATCGCACGCGAAGGATCATGAGGAAGGGGGCGCTGAGGCCGCGGCCGCACGCGCATCGGATTTTAAAGAAGAGGGGTATTCGGCGCCGGGGCCTGCTTGGCCTCGCAGCCGCTGCAGATGCCGTGGAAGATCACCTCGCCACGATGGATGGTGCCCTTGCCGATCAGGGACTCGGGCGTGCAGGTCTCGAGGCAGTCCATGCGCATCTCGACGTCTTGGACCCCGCCGCAGGCGGAACAGAGAAAATGATGATGGCGGTCCATGCGGGTGTCGTAGCGCGTCTTGCCGTCGGAGACGATGGCCACGCGAATCTCGCCGATCTGCACGAGGGTCTCGAGGGTCTTGTAGACCGTCGCCAGCGAAACCGCCGGATAGCGCTTCTTGACGGCCTGATAGATCAACTCGGCCGAAGGGTGGTCGCACTGATGGTTTTGAACCGCTCGAAGGATCTCGAGTCTTTGGGGGGTGATCTTGAGATTCTTCTGCCGAAGTTTCTCTTCTAAAACGGACATTTTCATTGGGTAAACTCGTCGCTATTCGACGCCTGTTTTATTAATTTATCTTAGAGAACTCAAGCCTTTATCGTCAATTACCAAAGAAAATTGCGACGTTTTTTTCCGTACAAAATTCTTTGGATTCGCCCCTCTAACTTGACAGCTTGTGACTGGTTTTGCTAGTAGTTAATAATAATTCTTATTTAGAAATAACTGTCAGAAAAGAGGCTGTTATGAAAAACAAGGCGCTCGTCGAACCTCCCGCCGTCAAGGTCTTCGGTGGCCCCTTGCAAAATCTCTATCGGGACCTGCTTCGAACCCCCCGCGCCCCGCGGCAGCCCGAGCTGATCCGCGCCCTGTCCCAATCGCTGGAGAATCAGGGGCTGCATTATCATCCCCGCACCTTGAAGCGACAGCTGCTGGGCAGCATCGAGTACATCCCCGAGCCCTTGGAGAAATCCCTGCTGCATTGGCTCGAGAAACACCCCATCCCCGGCAAGAAATCCCTGCTGGAAAATTTCGCGCAGGAGAAGAGCGCCCTCGCCAAAAGCCAAGACGATTCGCTTTACGTCCCTCCCGCCTTTTTGCACCGGATGGCGGACGGCTACCTCTTCCGCCACAAGGGCCTGAGCCGCCGCAAGCTGGCCCTGCAGCTGGGCGCCAGCCTCAAGGCCAAGGGCCTCTCCATCGGGCTGGAAACCCTGCAAGCCGCCCTCTCGGGCAAGACCCAGAAGGTGCGCAAGGTGCTCGAGGAAGAGCTGCTCGGCTATTTCCTCGCGGAGGGGCTGGCGGATAAGGCCGCGGTCGAGGCCTATCTTACGGCCGCCGAAGGCTCGGGCCAAGAAGAGGTCCGGAAGATCGAGGTCGGCGACCTGTCGCACTACGCCGACGCCTACCTGTTGAAGCACCGAGGCCTCTCCAAGCGCCAACTCGCCCTTCGCCTGCAGCAGCGCCTTCAAGAGAAGGGCTACGCCTATCACCTAAGCTCGCTGCAGTCGGTCCTCGAGGGCAAGACCCACAAGACCCGCAAGGTGATCGTGGACACCTTGCAGGAAATGCTCGAGGCCGACGGTCTCGACGCGGCCGACAAGGTCGTCGATTTCGTGCGTTCCGCCGGCGGCGCTTCCCTCGAATGGAGCCAGTACATCGCGGCGGAGGCCGTTCCCGGCCAAGTCGAGCGGCTGCTGCAGGCCGTGCCGGGCCTGACCCGGAGGCAGATCGCCCTTCAGCTACAGGCCGATCTCAAGGCGCGCGAATTCCACTTCAGCCTGAGCACCCTCCAATACCTGCTCGCGGGAAAGACGCAACGGATCAAGAAAGTCGTCGCGGAGCTTCTGGACGGCTACCTCGAGCCCGGGGGCCTGCCCGCCTTCGCGGCCCCGGCGCGCCTCTACCCGCTGCACGGCGGCCGCCAGGCCCTGCAGAAGCGGGTGGAAGAGAGCCATGTCCGCTACCTCGCGGCCTCGGGCGCGGAGCGGGAAGAGCTGCGACGCCTTTTCATCCAGGCGCGCTGGGAGCTGATCCGCCGCGTCTCTTTGAAACGCAACCAGCCGGCGCCGGCGCGCCGGCCGGCCTCGAGCCGTGGACATACCGGCTACGAAGAGCCGGGAAATCCGGACGCTTTTTTTGAGGGCGGGGGAGATGCGGGGGAAATCCCGGTGGCCTACGGCGTGCGCGAGTCGATCGACCGGCTGGTGTCCTAGCCCTTAGGGCCCGGTGGAAATGCGAAAATCGGCGTAGTCGCAGGCCGCGGGCTGGTGCGTGGCGTTGCCGTCGGTCATCACCCCGATGCCGGAGGGCTTCTTCTCGAGCGGCTTACCGAAATACTTTAGGTAATCTTCCTGCACCGAGACCGTTTCCTCGGTCCAACGGCCGACGGATCCCGAACCGTTTTGTTTGGCGATGATGTAGAATTTTCCGGGATTCTTCGCCCAGTAGGAACCCTCGCCCAAGGAGGCGCTCCAGACATATTTGAGAGCCGAGGTTCGCCCGAAGCCCACGTAGACCGCGCAGGCGCTGTCGTTGGTGGCGGGGCTGGTCTCGCGCGAGCCCGCGGGGATCTTCTGCGCGCGCCAACGGAACTTGAGGTAAGGATATTTCTCGACGTCCCAGGCGAAGTCCTTGAAGATCGGCACCGAAATATCTTGGGAATCGTCGGCGCGCAGGATCTTGCGGCCGTTGTCCTGTGCCACCTTGTAGACTTTTTCAGCCTTGCCGTAGTGGAAGGGATAGGTCTTCCAATTTTTCGGGAAAGCGCCGACTTCCGAGGCCGCGAGTCCGTCCACGACGATCTCCTCCGCCGCGGCGGGGGCGGCAAGGCCCAGGCAGAGCGCGGCCGCGACGACGAAACCCCAAGCCCGACTTTTCGGATTCATAGCTTCGATACTCCCTTACTCCCCTATCTTCCTTGAGCCGTGTCGCTGCCCAGGATCACCGGCAGTCCGGATTGGCCGGCGCCGATGATCACGACCTTCGAATTCCCGCTTTCGGCGAGCTTTTGCGTCGCCTCGATGCCCTTCCACTTGAGGTAGGACTCGGTGAGGCCGTCCGCCACGCGCTTTTGGAAGTCGGCGATACCCTCGGCCTCGACGCGCTTGCGGTCGGCCTCTTGGCGTTCGCGGTCCAAGACGAACTTCATCTGTTCGGCCTGCTGCTCGGCCTCGAGCTTTTTGGAGATGGCATCCGAGAGGATGGGCGGCAACGTCATTGAGCGCAGCAGGATCTTCTCGACGCGAATGCCGCGCGGGGACAGAAGGGGCTCGAGATGGGACATCATGGCGCTGGCGATCTCTTCGCGTTCGGAGGTGTAGAGGGCCTTCGCATCATAACCGGCGGTGGCGCCGCGAATGACCGATCGAAATTGCGGCTCCACGACAACCTGCCCATAATTGGACCCTATCGTGCGGTAGACCTCGGGAGCCTTGTCGGGCACCAGCGAGTAAAGCAGCGTCACGTCGAGGTTGACCGAAAGCCCTTCTCGGGAGGGAACGATAGCCTCCTCGGTCAACTCTTGGGTGCGAACGCTCATCCGCTCGATGCTGACAAGCGGGTTGACCACATGGAAGCCGCTGGTCAAAACCGCGGGATCCACCTTTCCGAACAGGCTCTTGACCCCGACGTTGCCCGCCGGGATGACCACGAAACTGTTCATCGCGATGTAAACGACGACGATGGCCGCCACGATGTAGAGGCCGATGCCGCAGCCCTTTTTTGCAGAAATCGCTTCCGCCATAGGAACCCCTTTACGCCAAGCCCAAGAAGATCGGTTGAAAGATTTATCCGGGCATCCTAAGTTTAAGCGTCCGACCCGTCAAACAAAATGCGAGAGAAATCATGGCCCAAGAAAGAAACATCCCGCTGTACCAACCCCGCGATTTTTTCGAGGAAGAACCGTTTTTCCAAAACCTGATGCGGCGCTACCTGCCCGAGGCCGAATACGCCTGGGCCCAGGAATACCTGTCCGGCATGGGGCGCCTCTCGGCCCGGGAATTCAGCCCCCGGGTGCTCCCCAGCGACCGCCGCCGTCCGCAACACATTCCCTACGACCCGGCCGGAAAGAGGATAGATAAAATCGAGTACGACGAGAGCTACCTGGCCATCGCCCGCCAGGCCTACGAATTCGGCATCATCGGCCTGGGGCACTCGCCGGAATTCGCCAAGCAAGGCCGCGCCTACACCGCCCTGCTCAAGTTCGGCGTCGGCTACCTCTTCTCCCAAGCGGGCTCGGTACTCTACTGCCCCATCTGCATGACCGACGGAACCTTGCAGGTCTTGAAGCGGCACGGATCCAAAGAGTTGCAGGACAAATGGATCCCCCGCCTCACCCGCATGGATTACGAGGCGATGTACGACGGCGCGATGTACCTGACCGAGGTGCAGGGCGGATCGGACGTCGGCGCCAACAGCTGCCGCGCGCGGCTTGAGAGCGGCGAGTGGCGGCTCTACGGCGAGAAGTGGTTCTGCTCGAACATCGGCTCGCGCACCGCGCTGGTCCTGGCCCGGCCCGAAGGGGCCCCGGAGGGCACGCGCGGCCTCGGCCTCTTCCTGCTGCCGCGCGACCTGGAGGACGGCGAGCGCAACCGCATCCGCGTCGACCGCGTCAAGAACAAGCTGGGCACCTGCGAGATGGCCACGGCCGAGATCACCCTGGAAGGCGCCCTCGCCTACCCGGTCGGCGATCTCGCCAAGGGCTTTTCCTACATGACCGATATGCTGAACCTCTCGCGCATCTACAACGCGGTATGGTCCATCGGCCTGATGCGCCGGGCCTTTCTCGAGGCCCGGCACTACGCCCGCGGCCGCATGGCCTTCGGCAAGCCGATCGCGGAGTACCCGCTGGTCGCCCGCACGCTCCGGCTCATGGAATCGGACACGCAGCAGGCCACGGCCCTGGTCTTTGAGACGCTGCACTTCATGGACCGCCTCGAGCGCGGGCAAGGAGGCCCCAAAGACGAAGCCATGCTCCGCCTGCTCACCCCGGTGATCAAGCTCTTCACCGCCGAGAAGGCCATCGAGGCCGGACACCGCGCCATCGAGATCTTAGGCGGCAACGGCTGCGTCGAGGACTTCCCGGTCGCGAAGTTGCTGCGCGACGCGCAGATCCTGGCGATCTGGGAGGGCACGGCGAACGTTCTCTCCCTCGACTTGCTGCGGGTCCTGAAGAAATCGGAGGCCGGCGAGGTCTTCTTCGAGGACGCCGCGCAAAAGATCGCGGCCTTACAGGACCCGCGGCGGCAAGAGCACTTCCGCCGCGAGTCCAAACAGCTGCGCGACAAGATCCGAGCGCTGCTGGCGGGCGAGGACGGATACAGCGGCGAGCTGGCCTGCCGCGAAGTGGCCTGGGACCTGGCGCTCTTCGCGCAAGAGCTCTACCGCGCGGCCCTGGACTAGCGGCGCCCAAGCGGCGGGGGGGGACCGAAGTTTCTCTTTCAAAATGATAAGGGAAGTGGTTTTTCTCATTTTGATAAACAACTTCCATGACCGCAACACCGATCATTTCCCGCGGTGCTTAGAATTCATAAATATTTCGGTAAATTACAAGGGAGCCTCTCGGCGCCCCCGCCAGGGCTTTACAAGAGGGGGTTGGCATATTAATTGCTCACTCTCTAAATCGAGAAGGGTTCGGGATCCGGGATTCGTTTCGTTTTCAATCCGTAAGGAGAATCATCATGAAGAATAATCGGCTTCACCGGCTGGTCGCCGCGCTCGGGCTTGCGGCCTGTCTGGCGGCGGGCGAGCTGCGCGCGCAAGACCTTTTGGAAAAGAAGGACAACACCTTGGGTACCAAAAATCCCGCCGCAAGCTTCGGCGCCGAATACCAAGTCATGTTTCAGTTCGTCGAAAAGCTCAAAGCGGCCTTGCAGAGCAGCACCGACAAAGACTCCACCGCCGCCAACTTAACGGCCTTACCACAATCGGTCGACGGCAAGGTCGAGGCGGATGCCTCCTTTCAGGGCGCAACCGCCCGCGAGCACAGCTTCCGCAAACTGGCCGCCGAGCGGGACATCACCGCCCAACCCGTCCTGAGTTGGTTCCTGTCCAAAGATTTCAACCTCGACGACCCCTTCGAGGCCATGATGGATTCGAAGCGCTTCATCGGCGCAACCCGGATTCGCGAGCGGGAGGGAGACGCGGCCGACGCCATGGCGGAGGCCATCGCCATTCCGCAATTCAGGCTGATGGCCGGCCTCACCAACGCCTTGGATGCCATGATGAAGGCAAAGGACGCCGACCTGACCTCCTCCCGGGTGACCTCGACCAAGGACGCCAAGGACTTCGATCCCCTCACCTATCTGCTCAACCCGAGCGCCGCGAAAGACAAGGAATAAGAGGTTCGCCATGAAGAACATTTCCATCCGACGATTTTACCATCTCTCCGTGGCCCTCCTCCTGGCGGGCTCTTTGTTGGGCTTGAACGCCTGCAGCGACAAGAAGGGAGCCGCGCCCGGCGGCGACGGTTCCAACATCGGCGGCCAAGCCGGCGGCGCCGGGCTGCAATGCGCCGAGGGCGAATTCGCAGACGCCTCCGGCCAGGCCAAGAGGGGCCTCAAGCTCCAGAAGAGCCTGTACTACGCGCTGCAAGATCAAATGAGCCACGCCACGATGCTGGCGGCTCAGGACGTCTTCGTGCGCGGCGACGAAATCTACTACGCGCGTTCCGTCCCTTCCCACATCGTCGTCACGCCGGGGAGCGGAGCCGCCATCCACCGCTCGACCCTTCAGCCCACGCTTTCGCTGAAGTTTTTCGAAAAGGACGGCCAGCTGATCCTGGCAGCGGGTAATTTCGCCGGCATCGACTATTATACCGTGTCGGCTTCGGACCTGACCCCCCTCGCCTCCAACCATCACTTGGGCGCGGTCACCGATCTCTCCGCACGCGACGGCATGGTCTGCGCCGTCGCCGACGGCGGCAAGGCGGTCGTCAGCACCTCGCCGGACGCCTCGGGCGCGGGGCCCTGCTCTTCGATTCTTTATGAGGCGGGGAACCACACGGCCGCCAACGGCGCCGCGATGGAGGCGACCCACGTCGCGGCCGTCCCCGAGGGCTGCCTGGTCGTCACCCGAAACCAGCCCAAGCTGCAGATCAAGCTGATGGAGCTGGTCGATTTCGTGCGCTCCTTCGTCAGCAGCACCCCGCAGCGCATCGACTTGCGCGGCGTCGAGGAGAAGCTCCTGCTCCTTGGCAAGGACGGCAGCAGCCGGGAGATCAAGCCGGTGGTCGGCAGCTACGACAAGCTGGTGATCTCCGACCTGGATATGACCTCCGACGGCGCGGTGGCCTCCTATACGGCCTTCAGGAAGGATAACTGGGACGGCTTTTCCTCGGTCGACATGACCGCACAACCGTTGCGCAAGATCTGGATGCTGCTGAAGCTGTTCGCCGAGGTCCGCGGCGGCGGCCTCTTCATCGTCAACGGCGAGGTGAAGAAGAACGCCGAGCTGCAGGGCGCCCCCGTCACCTTCAACCTGCCCTACCCGGGCGGCACGGTGACCCTCAACGAATTTCCGCATTTCTCGCTCCCTTGGTTCCCCGAGGGCGCGGTGGACGGCAACCGCTACGGCCTGAAAACGATCCTGTCCTTCAGCATCTTCGACTTCAGCGGCCTGAACGACCCCAACGTGGCCAGCCTCCCGGTGGAGCAATACACCTGGAACAACACGCCGGGGAATCCGCTCTCGCAGCCGGACAATCCCAAGGGACTGTTCACCAACTTCGGCCTGGGGCAGAAGAAGCTCTTCACCAACGGCCTCGGCTCCGGCGGCCTGCAATCCAACTACGATTATGACGCGGCCGCGAAGGTCGTGATGAACACCCCACCCTATCCGACCACCTATAAAGACCTGCCGGCGAAGTTCAACATCCGGGCCTTCCCCCTGGGATCGCTGCGCAACGGTTATTTCGGGCTCAAGATCGGCGGCGGAACGGGACTGTTCTATAAAAAGGCCGAGCCGGGCGCCCCGATGCCGGCCCCCTTCCTGCCCGGCGCGCACTTCGCCGCCAACGGCATCACGTATCCAGGGACTTACAACCTATCGGGCCTTCCCGTGACCTATGAAAGCCCCGCGGGCGAGGCCAACGACAAGTTCGTCCTCGCTTACCACGACAAGACCAACAGCAAGTTGATCGTCGAGGCGCTGAAACCCGACGGCGCCGCCGCCGCGATCTCCGCCGCGGAAGCGACCATCGACCCGGCGCCGGAGATCGGCGCGGCGCTGGCCCCGATCGCGGTCTTTGAAGACGTGGTCGTCGTCGGCATGAACGTGATCAACGGCGGCAATCCCGAATGGCGGCTCTTCGCGTGGAGCGTCGACGGCGCCGCCCAAAAGCTCAACTTCATGGGCGATACGGCCACCCCGGCCAACGCGCATTTCGCGAACGGAGCCGCGGGCACCGCCGCCATGTCGATCAAGTCCGCCGGCAGGACGGACGCCGGCATTTACTCGGTTCTCGTCCTGCAGCGCGGCAGCGGCGGCAACGACAAGATCGTGCGCGTCGATTTCACGCACAACGGATCGAAGGTGCTGAGCGCCGACGTCCACGACGCGGCGGTGACCGATCCCGTCGATCTCGTGGTCGGCGCGGGCAAGGCCTTCGCCGTCACCAACGGCGGCGACGTGATCCCGCTCGATCTCGGCGGCAACAACATCTCGGCCGGCGCTTCGCTGGGCAAGATCGTCGACGGGCCCAATCCGAAAATCTACCTCAGCTTCTGCGGCATGAACGGGGCGGACATCTATTGCTCGGGCATGTTCAAGAGTTCGCTCTTCGCCCTCTATAAATTCTCCACCGAAAGCAAGGAGCAGACCACCTTCAAGTACAACCGTCCGATCCTGCTCTCCTTCACCGGCAGCAAGCTGTTGGTCAGCTACTCGCTGGACGGCGCCGGCATCGAGGCCTTCGACGTCACCAAGCCGGCCCCCGAGCCCGCGGCCGGCGGCGGCGCTGCGGGCGGCAACATCACCACCGGCGACGGCTCCGGCACCCCGGGCACCGGCGGTTCCGGCGTCGGCGGCGTCCCGGCGGGCGGCGCAATGGGCGGCGGCGGCTGCAGCCTAACCACGCGGGCCAAAACCGCCGGCATCGGCGCCCTCTTCGTCATGGCCTGCCTGATCGGCGGCGCCCTGACGGCGCGGCGGCTGCGCAGATTGCCGGCCCGTCGGTAAACCGAGCTTCGATCTTCCATGGCCCCCGCGGCTCCAAGGCCCGGGGGTTTTTTTTGCTGCCTTCGCCCCGGTAAATCCCGTATCCTGGGACCATGGTCCATGTCCTGAACCGAAAAATCCCGGCGACGATGGCGACCCAGCACCCGGACAACGCCTTCAAGCCCTATTGGAGCACCAAACCCTTCATCTCCACGTCGAAGGAGGTCGAGGAGTGTTACCGCTCCTACTCCGACCTAGGCTGCCAGGAGTACATGTGGGACTGGGAGGGAAAATTCGTCGACGAGGCGGTCGTCGACCGGCTTTATCAAAAGTACTACGACTATTTCTCCCGGCACCAACTGGGGCGGGACAAGTTCCTGACCTTCCGCATCCCCAACATCCAGCGGGAGGGCCAGGCGCGCCTGGCGCGGGCCTTCGCCGGGATCCTTTCCGCCGCCTACACGGCGCACGAGCTCAAACTGCATACCCCGCCGCTCTTCGAGGTGATCCACCCGATGACCACCTCGGCTCAGGAGCTGATCACCTTGCAGCGCAAGTTCAACGAGACGGCGCAGTTCCAGCAGAAGATCCTCGAGTCGAAGCACCTGAAGCCGGAGCACCTCGACATCATCCCGCTGATCGAGGGCACGGGCACCCTGCTCAAGAGCCGCAAGATCCTGGAAAAATACGTCGACTTCATGGAGAAGATGAACGGCAGGCGACCGCGGATGATCCGCCCCTTCATCGCCCGCAGCGACCCCGCCTTGGACGGAGGGTTTCTCGCGGCGGTGTTGAGCGCCAAGGCCGCCTTGTCGGAGTATTTCCACTTCCAGAAGGACACTGGCATCAAGGTCAAGCCCATCATCGGCGCAGGGTCGCTGCGATTCCGCGGAGGCTTGAGCCCTCAGACCATCGACGAATTCATCACTACCTATCCGGGCGTCGCCACGGTCACCTTGCAATCCAGCTTCCGCTACGACCATCCGCTCGACGAGGTGAAGAAAGCGGTCGCCAAGCTCAACCGGCGCCTGGGCAACGTCGATCCCGTTCTCTTAACCGCGAAGGAGATGCAGCAGATCGCGAGGCTCGACGCGATCTTCGTGAAGTACTACCGGAAGACGATCGAGGGCCTGGAGAGCTTCATCAACCAGATGGCGCGCTTCATCCCGGCGCGGCGCGAGCGCATGCAGCACACCGGGCATTTCGGCTATTCGCGCCAGGTGGGCAAGGCGGGGCTCAATCTGCCGCGCGCCATCACCTTCACCGCAATCTTCTATTCCTTAGGCCTACCGCCCGAATTGATCGGCATGGGACGCGGCCTGCGCGCCAGCCGCCAGGCGGGGTTGCTGGGTCCGCTGGAAAAACTGTATCCCGAGCTGCGCGAGGCGATCGTGGGGGTGGGGCGCTATTTCAACCGCGAAAACCTCGAGATCCTTTCCAGGCGATTTCCCCTCTTTAAGTTCGTCAAGACCGGCGTCCAGTACATCGAGTCCTACCTCGGCGAAAAATTGGGGCCGAGGGAACCGGAGGACTTCATCCACCGCAACTACACCTCCAACGTGCTCCAAAACTGGCTGCGCGAGCGGTCTCCGGAAGAGGACATCGTCAAATCCGCGCAGATCCGACGCAGCCTGGGATGAACCGCTGGGGGGGCTTCGTTTTCCCGCTTCGACAACTTTGCAACCCCCTTCGGCTACGCTTATAATATCTGTTTTCTTGCCCCGCTTTGGACTGTCCGTGACGTTGGCCACCTCCACCCCCTACATTTCCCTCCCATTTGGTAGTGGATTCCTTTCATTTCCAAATTTTTGCATATTCGGGTGAAATCCTGCACGAGCCCCTAGCCGGGGGCGATATGTCCCTAAGCGGGACCCTCTGAAAAGCCGATCACCTTAAGGCCTATATAATATCGGCTTTTCGGCGGAGGCCTGTTCCCCGGCCTGAGGGGAACAGGCCGTGTCCCGCTGGGACATATCGCCCCCGGCTAGGGGCGGACGCGGCAAATCTCCCCCGTCACAGGCGAAGTGAAAAATCTCTGCTAAGGGCGGAAGACATCGCGATGCAGCGAAGAGAGCACAGCCAGTCCCGCGGCGGTGTAGAGAGAGCCGAAGATCACGTCGCTGGGATAATGGACCCCGAGGTAGACGCGCGAGAAGTCGATGAGGAAAATACCGCCCAGGCAAAGAATCGAAAAAATGGATCGCGATAAAGCGTGGGGAAAAAGGCGCCAAAGAAAGACCCAAAGAATGCCGAACATGAAGACCGCGTTGGAGGCGTGTCCACTGGGCATGCTGAAGGTGGTCAGCGACTCGATCCCGTCGGAAGGCCGCGGCCTGGCGATGGCGATCTTGAGCAAGGGTCCGGAGAGTTTGAGCAGCCCGATGCCAACCAGGTACCAAGCGGCCGTGGCGAAACGTCGTCGCAGCAGAAAGTAAAGGGTCGGCAGAATTAGGGCGACCAAAAATCCGTAGGTACTGCCGATATCAGTCGCGACCCGGAAGAAGTCATTCAAAGCCGGGGTGCGCAGGGAGGCGACCGTTTGGATCGCGCCTTGGTCCCAAGCCACGACCCAAGCCACCCGCGGCACCGCGAAACAGGCCGCGATCAAGAACAAGAGCAGGAAGAGACGTCGCGTCATCTAAAATTTGGAGAAGAGGCGCAGGAAGGTCCGCACCATGATCCCGGTGCCGCCCTTCGGCGCGTAGGCCCAGGGCTTGTTGGCCCAGGAAGGTCCGGCGATGTCGAGATGCACCCACTTGGCCTTCTCGGCCACGAAGTTCTTCAGGAAGAGCGCGCCGTTGATGGTGCCGCCGTAGGGACCGCCGATGTTCTGGATGTCGGCCACCTGGCTCTTCATTTCCTCGGCGTACTCCTCGGCGAGCGGCAGCTCCCAGATCTTCTCGCCGCACTCCTCGCCACAGTCCTTCAACATCTTTATCAGGTCCGGATCGGTGCCCAAGGCCGCCGAGTAAAGGTCGCCCAAGGCCACCAAGGCCGCGCCCGTCAGCGTGGCCACGTCGATGATGTAGTCGACTTTGCGGTGCTTGGTCAGGTAGCTCAGGGCGTCGGCCAGCGCCAGGCGCCCCTCCGCGTCGGTGTTGAGGACCTCGATGGTCTTGCCATTGTAGGCCTTCACCACGTCGCCCGGCCGCTGCGCCCCGCCGTCAGGCATGTTTTCGGCGGAGGCGACGTAACCGAATACCTCGACCGGCAACTTCAGCACAGGCAGCAACTTCATCACCGCCAAGATCGTCGCCGCCCCGGACATGTCGTCCTTCATCGTCTCCATGCTCTTGGCCGGCTTGAGCGAGAGCCCGCCGCTGTCGAAGGTGATGCCCTTGCCCACGATCGCGACGCGCTTTTTGACGCGACCGCGGGGGCGGTAATGCATCTCGACGAAGACCGGGGGATTGGGCGAACCCATGCCCACGCCGTAAAGAGCACCCATGCCGAGACGTTGCAACTGGCGGCGGTTGAAAACCTTGGTCCGGACGCCGCGCGCCTTCTTCGCCTCACGGCCCAAGAATTCGGGCGGCTTGTCGCGGGCCGGCGTGTTGACCAGGTCGCGGGCGTAATTCACGCCTTGGGCGATGTGCTCGCCGGCCCTGTGCCCGGTGGAAAACGCCTTCGCCGCCTTCGCGTCGCCGACCACGTAGCGCACCTCACGGAGATTTCCATCCTTCTCCTTCTTGCTCTTGTACTTCTCGAAACGATACAGGCCGAGCACGACGCCCTCGGCATAGGCCTGCCCCGCCTCCTGCGCGGAGGCCTTTTTGTCGAGCGCCAGCGGCAGCAACGAGACCATTTTTTTAACCTTCATGCGGTCGGCGGTCTGGGCCGACTTGGCCGCGGCCTTGCGAAGGGTCTCGAGATTCCATTTTTTCGCGGAACCCAGCCCCATGAACAGGACGTAATCGAAGGGCAACTTGCCCTGCGCGGCGAAGGCGCGCGAGTCGCCGGCCTCTCCCTTGAACTCTTCCTTTTTGAGCAACTTCAGAGGCGTCGGCCCCAGCTTTTTCAGCAGGGCCTGGACCGCGGGATGGGCGAGCGGCTTTTCATCGAGATAGGGCAGGACCAAGAGGTCGCCGGAGCCCGTGGAAGAAGGTCGACTTTCGACGGAAAATTTCATAGCAAGACACACTCCTATGGAAAAACGACGGTTTAATCCCAAGACTATAGCAGAGGCCCCGATGAAGGACCAAATGATTCTCGAAGAAACTCAAGGGCATTGCCGCACGCTCACCCTCAACCGCCCCGAGGCGAAGAACGCCTTTAATTTCGAATTGGCGGCCGCGATCCCGGCGGCCCTGACGCGGGCGGCCAAGGACAAGAACCTCCGCGTGATCGTCTTGCGCGGGGCCGGCGGCGCCTTCTCCGCGGGCGGGGACATCAAGCTCTTCCAAAAAAATCTCAAGACCAGCGACCAGGCCTTCCGCAAGATCAGCGGGCATCTCAACCGCGCGATCCAAACCATCGCCGCGATGCCGCAGCTGGTGATCTCGGCCGTTCAAGGACCAGCCTACGCCGCCGGCTTCGGGCTCGCCCTCTCCTGCGACCTGACCGTCGCCTCGCACCTGGCGAGACTCTCTCCCTCCTTCGTCAACATCGCCCTGGCCCCCAACGCGGGCTCCACTTATTTTTTGCCGCGCATCATCGGCCCCAAACGGGCCCTCGAGGCCTTTCTGACCGGCCGGGTCTGGGCGGCCCCCGAGGCCCATGCCCTGGGCCTCGTCAACCACGTTTGGCCCGAGGAGAGCTTCGAGCCCGAGCTCGCCGCCTACGTCGCCGACCTGACCTCCCGCCCCACCCGAACCCTGACGCGGATCAAGCGCGTCGTCGCCGCTTCGCTGAAAAATCCCTTGGCAAGGCAGCTGGAATTGGAAAAGCGCGAGATCGCGGCCTCGTCCCTCAGCCGAGATTTCGCGGAGGGCGTGAACGCCTTCGTCGACAAGCGAAGGCCCGTGTTTGGGGGGCTGTAAGGGCGAACCTTGTGTTCGCCCCGGGGCTGTGGATTGCGACGTCTTGGGGTTTTTGCTGCCACGGTATTCTCCGACGCCCCTCAAATCTCGTAATCCGCAAACACCAGCTTCTTCATCCCCTTCCCTGCGCGCAGGTTCACGTAGTGGAACTCCTCGATCTGATAGGAGATGGCCGCGCCTTCCGCCAGCTTCTCGTTGTAGAAGACGTGCTCGGGAATGATCGCGATGAATCGGAAGCCGTGCTCCGCCTCGATCTCCAGCTTGATGCTGACGCCCAAAAAAGACCGGCGCACGATGCGGGCGTGCATCGCGTAGGCGTTGCTCGCGCCGGAGATGTAGATATCCTGGGGGCGGAAAAAGACGCGGATGCGGTCGCCCTCCGCCAAGCCGTTCCCGCCGTTGCTGGGGAAGCTGTAGGGGCCTATCGAAAGCTTTCCGTCCTTCACCACCGCGTCGTGGATATTCATCAGTCCGACGAAGTTGGCGACGAATTCGGTGGCCGGGCGCTTGTAGATCTCCTCGGGCGTTCCGCCCTGCTCGATGACGCCCTGGTTCATGACGTAGATATGGTCACAGATCTCCAGGGCCTCCTCCTGGTCGTGGGTGACGAAGAGGCTGGTGACGTGCATCTCGTCGTGCAAAGTGCGCAGCCACTCGCGCAGCTCCTTGCGGATCTTGGCGTCGATGGCGCCGAAGGGCTCGTCGAGCAGCAGGACCTTCGGCCTCGGGGCAAGGGCCCGGGCCAGGGCCACGCGCTGGCGCTGCCCGCCGGAGAGCTGGTGCGGATAGCGGCGGCCCAGGTCCTTCAAACCCAGCAATTCCAGCAGCTCCGACACCCGCCCCTTGATCTCCGCCCGCGGCGCGCCCTGGACCTGTAGGCCGAAGGCGATGTTCTGAAAGACCGTCAACTGCTTGAACAAGGCGTAATTCTGGAAGACGAAGCCCACGCCGCGTTTCTGCGTCGCGAGCCGCGTCACGTTCTCGCCGCCGAGGAAGATCTCGCCCGAATCGGGCTGCTCGAGGCCCGCGATCATGCGCAGGATGGTGCTCTTTCCCGAGCCGCTGGGGCCCAGCAGGGCGACCAGCGCCCCCTCTTCCACCTCGAAGCTGACGTCGCGCACCGCCGCGAAGTCGGTCTTTTGGCTTTGAAAGGTCTTGGTGAGATTTTTGACGACGACGCCCATGACTGTTTCCTCAAACGTTGCTTCGCTTCTTGAACCATTCCATGCCGAGCAGCAGCAGGAAGGAAAATCCGATCAGGATCAACGAGGCCGCGTAGGCCCCGCCAAACATCCGCTCTTCCATCGCCCGGTACACATAGATCGTCGCGGTCTCGGTCGAGCCGCTGACCCCGGCGCCGACCACCAGGACCGCCCCGAATTCCCCCAAGGCCCGGGCCAGCGTCAGCGAGACGCCATAGAGCAGGCCCCAGCGGATCCCGGGCAGCGTGATCCGCCAAAAAATCTTCCAACCGCCGGCGCCCAGGGTGCGCGCGGCCTCCTCCTGCTCGGTCCCGACTTCCTCGAGGACGGGCATCACTTCGCGCACCACGAAGGGAAAGGTCACGAACAGCGTCGCGACCAGCATCCCCGGCCAGGCGAAGACCCACGAAATGCCGGTCCATTCGGCCAGGCCCTGCAGCCAGCCCGCCTTTCCGAAGAGCAGGATGAGCATGTAGCCCACCACCACCGGCGAGACCGCGAAGGGGAGGTCGAGAATCGCGTTGATCAGGGCCCGGCCGCGGAAGCGCTGCCGGACCATCACGTAGGCCACCAGGGTGCCGAAGACGCCGTTGAACAGGACCGCGCCGAGGCTGAGCAGCACGGTGAGCGCGAAGGCGTGGGCCACCTCGGACTGCCACAGCTCCTCGGCGATGCGGCCGGCGCCGATCTCGACCGTGTGGCGAATCAGAGTGAAGATGGGCAGGCCCAGCAGCCAAAGCAGGTAGGCCGCGACGGCGGTGATCAGGCCGTACTTCACCCAGGGATTCTGGCGATGCTCGGGATGGGACTTAGCCACGGCCCCTCCCCTTCCGGCGCTGCAGCCAATCGACGAAGAGGACCAAGGTGAAGGAGCAGGCAAGCAGGACGATCGACATCGCGCTGGCGCCTAAGCGGTTCTCGGACTCGATCTCGCCCCAGACGTAGACGGCGGCGGTCTGGCTGCGCAGCGGCAGGTTGCCGGCCACCACGACGATCGAGCCGAACTCACCCAAGGCCCGGGCGAAGCTGAGCAGGACGCCGCTTAAGAGCGCCGGGCGGATCGCGGGAAAGACCACGCGCCAGAAGGTGCGCCAGGACGAGGCGCCCAGGGTCGCGGCGGCCTCTTCTTCGGCGAAGTCCAGCTCTTCCAAGACCGGCTGCACGCTGCGCACCACGATGGGGTAGTTCACGAAGAGCAGGGCCAGGACGATGGCGGGCGGCGCGAAGAGGATCTTCCAGTCGAAATGCTGGTGGAAAAACCCGCCCAACAGGTCGCGCGGCCCGTAGAGGATGACCAGCATGACGCCCGTCACCAGGGTCGGGATGGCGAAGGGCAGGTCCACGACGGCGTTGAGCAGGGATTTTCCGAAGAAACGGTAGCGCACCAGGACGTAGGCGGTGAGCGTGCCGATCACGCCGTTGACCGCGGCCATCAGGGCCGAGGTCCAAAGCGTCAGCTTCAAGGCCGCCCAAGCGGTGGGGCGGAAGATGTTGGCGAAGAACACCCCCGGGCCCTCGCGGAAGCCGTCCTGCACGAGGGCCGCCAAGGGCAGGAGCAGCAGAAAGGCCAGGTAGCTCAGCGCGACGGCGCGCAGGCCCCAGCCCTTCACGTCCCAGCTGCGCAAGGTCGGCAATGAGGCAGTCGTGCTCATTTTTGCACCGTCCTCTCTTGCTCCGAAAGCCGCATGAAGAGACCTCCCTTGCCGAAAAACTCCGGCACCGCCTTCGCCCAGCCGCCGAAGGCCGCGATGGTGAAGAGGTCCGGGGGATCGCGGAACTCCTTCGCCGTCTCCCGCTGCGCCTCCGGGTTCACGGGACGGAAACCCCACTTCGCAAAGACCCGCTGGGCCGCGGGCGAGAAGAGGTAGTCGCGATAGGCCTCGGCCAGGGCGCGGTTGCCGTGACGCTCGATGTTCTTGTCGACCAAGGCGACGGGATTCTCGATCAGGATCGTCGAAGCGGGCAGGACCAGATCGTAGGGGTAGCCCAGGCTCTGCGCGGCGCCGACCTTGATCTCGTTCTCGTAGCTCAAGGCCACGTCGCCCAGCCCCTTTTCGAAGGTCAAGATGGACTCGCGCGCCCCCTTGTCCATCGCGATGACGCGCTTGAGCAGGGCCGCCAGGTAGGCCGCCCCACCCTCGCTTCCCGCCGGAAAGCCCGCAACATGGCCGCGTTCGGCGGCGCCGTAGGCCGCGAGGATGTTCCACATCGCGCCGCCGCTGGTGCGGGGGTTGGGCGAGAGGACCTCGACGTCGGGACGCGCCAAGTCGGCCCAATCCCGGATGCCCTTGGGGTTGCCGGCGCGCACCGCGAAGGCGACCAGCGAACGCGTCAGGATGCCGGCCTGCGGCGCTTCCCGCCAGGGATGGGTAATCAGGCCGGCCTTGACGATGCGCTCGACGTCCGGCTCGAGCGAGAGGACCACGACGTCCGCCGGAAAACCGTCGACCACCGCGCGCGACTGGGCCCCCGAACCCAGGTAGGACTCGCGGATCTCGATCGCCTCGCCGTGGCGCTCGCGCCACAGCTTCTTGAAGTCCCGGTGGATCTCGCGGAAGGCCTCGCGCGGCGTCGTGTAGGCGCCGAGCGTCAAGGTGCGGCTCTCGGGAACCCCTTGCGCGGCGCAGGCGCTCGCCGCCACCGCCGCGCACGCGGCCGTCAGGATGTGTCGCAGCTTAAATTTCATAATAGAGGGGAGGCTCGGGGCTGGCTTGGATCAATCCCAGGGTTTTAACTTTAATATCCTCGAAGCTGGTGCGGTCGACGATCCTCGAGACGGCGTCGCGAACCTCGCGAAACACGGAATTCAGGCCGCAGCGGCCCTCGAAGTCGCAGTAGGTCTTGGCGGTCTCGCTCACGCAGCCGATGGGGGCGATGGGGCCCTCGATGAAGCGGATCACCTCCCCCATCGAGATCTTGGCGGGAGGACGGGCCAGGGAGTAGCCGCCGCCGGGCCCCTTCTTGCTGCGGACGAAGCCGCCCCGCTTGAGCTGCAGGAGGATGCGCTCGAGGAATTTTTTCGGGATATCCTGACGGCGGCTGATGTCCTCGATCTTCACGGCCTGGCGGCCGTAAAAAAAGGAGAGGTCCAGGATGGTCTTCAGGGCATAGTCGCCTTTATAGGTGATCTTCATGGCGGCTCCAAAAGTCGACCGATGCAGTAGACTATTTGGAAACCAGGGTCAATCCGAAACCGCAGCCTCCCAGATATGCCTAATAATTAGGCAATGCTTAAAATGACGGCGGAAAAAACGTGTCATCCTGCGACGTTTTTTTTATTAAAACAAAGTAACTTCAAATAGTTATTACTGGATGGCGTTTGGAACCCGGATTGCACTTCCAATGCCTAAAGCCCGACCCCTCTGATCTCTTCACGGCCAAGGCCAGGAAGGTATCCCATGAAGAAAATCGAAGCCATCATTAAACCCTTCAAGCTCGACGAAGTGAAAGAGGCCCTGCAAGGCATCGGCATTCAGGGCATGACCCTCTCGGAGGTCAAGGGCTTCGGCCGGCAGAAGGGTCACACCGAGCTCTACCGCGGGGCGGAATACAAGGTCGACTTCCTCCCCAAGATCCAACTCGAGGTCGTGGTCAGCGACGCGGACGCCCCCAAGGTGCTCGAGACCATCCAGAAGGCCGCTTCCACCGGCAAGATCGGGGACGGCAAGATCTTCGTCAGCAGCGTCGAAGAGGTGATCCGCATCCGCACCGGCGAGACCGGCTCCAACGCGATTTAAGCCTTTCTCCCCAGGACGAAAAAAAATCCCCCCGCTCCCGGCAGGATGGGTCGTGGGGATTTTTATTTTTCCTGGATGGGGCGGTTCGCCTTCGTCCAAGTCGGAAATTCCGGGGGCGGCCCGAATTCCTTCGGCATCACCAGACCCTGCAAGTCCTCCGGCACCTTGCCCGCCCAACAGACCTCGAGGATGCCCTTCATGCCCACGCCCTCCAAGGCGGTCCCCTTCAAGAGGGGATCCGTGGCGGAGAGACCTACCTGAAAGCGATAGGCGTTGAGCTTGCCCAGCTTGAGATCGAGGGCGGGCACGGCCTTTTCCCACTCGCTCTTGAGCTCGGCCTGCTTGGGACAGGCGGTCAGCAGCATCTTGGTCCAGGGCGCCATCCGCATCGAGTCGTCGAACTTCTTGAGGGCGATGGCCTCTATCCAGACGAAGTGGCTGCGGATCGGCGCCTTCAGGGACTGGACGAAGGCGTCGTCCACCTTATGCTTGGCGAGGGCGGCGTCGAGCTCGTCGCCCTTTTTCTCGGCGACGATCTCCTCGGCGGATTTTTTCGTCTTGCCGGTTTGGGGAACGGTGTTCTTGGGCGGCCCAAAATAGATCGCCGTTCTGCGGATGGGGGTCATGGTTCCTCCTGGGGTTTTTGCGGAGTGCCGGGGTGGGGCGCGGATACATCTGGGCGCGAAGCAGTATGAGAGACACAGCCCCCATGGCGTCCCTGACACCTAATAAAATTTAATTTTCGGGGGAAATCACCGCGTTTCGCGGTCCAAGGAGGAGTGCGTCCGTGCCCCGAGCCCTGTTAAGATAATTTCGGCGCTAACTAAAAATAGTTGTGCCCGCGCCCCGAGGCCGCGATCGCGGAGGAAGGGAAACAAAGCACCGAGCGAGGGCCTTCAAGGCCCCGACTTGGGCACTTCGGTGGAAGGCACGGCTTTCGGCACCTCCGAAGCAGGAACGGACTTGGGCAACTCGGTCGAAGGCCGCTCCGCGGGCGACACGGTGGATGCGGAACCCGGCCTCGCCTCGGGCCGCTCTTGGGGCGACGCGGCCTGGCCGGGCGTCGCCGTCGAAGGCCTTGCCTCCGCGGCGCTGGGGGCCGGAGCCGCCTGGCCGGTCGAAGGCCGCGGTTGGGCGGCATCGGGGGCCTGCGCGCCGGACGCCGTCGCGGGACGCTGGGAACTCTCGCCGGCAGGAGCCGTTCCGGCGCTTCCCGACGGCGCCAGCGTTTCACCCGTGCCGGAGCTGGGACCGGGAACCGCAGGGGCCGCCTCGATCTTGCTGAAATCGACCAGTTGGTTGAGCAGGCGCAACTCGATCAGGCCGTGCGAGAGGTTCCACCAGTCGACCATGTCGCGGTTCGGCTTGGCGGCGAGGGTCTGAACCTTCACGTCCACCGCGTCGCGATACGCGGGGCCGACGCTCTGCTTTTCCAACTTGAATCGGAATTGTTCGACGGACACGGCCTGGAATTCCGGCTGCACCGCCATGAGCGGGGATTGCGGGACAAAGTTCCTTCCACCGACGTTGAAGCTGATCACGCGGGCCAACAGGAACGGGGCTTGGGCGATTTTAACGCGCGGAACCGCCTTGGAAACCTTGGCGGTCGGAGCGCCGGGCTTGGCCTTGACCACCGGCTGTCCCTGAGCCTGCGCCTCGCGCAACAACACCGACAGCAAACTCGCCGAGGTGGCTTGCGGTCCGGGCGAAGGCATCGGAGTCGGGGCCGGGGGCCGCACAATGGCCAACAGCTCCTGCATCATCGCCTCGGCATGCGGCATCTCGTCGGAGGGCTTGACGCCCATCACATTTTCGACGCCGAGGCGGCGAAAATTATCCTCAAGGAGCCGTTGCACCTGGGCCCAATCGACGATGGCCTGGCTGACCAACAACGAGACGTCCTCGGCCTCGGGATCCTTCGGCGCGATATTGATGTCGAACTTGCCGACCGACGGCCTCACCATTTCGACCACGCGATTGGTCGTCATCATGGCCCTCAGGTACTGGATGCGGAACTCGGCGTCGACATCCCAAAACAGGCTGACGAAGCGGGGAAAATCCTCGGCGGATATCTCTTTAACCCCCAGCTTGTCGGCGATCCCAAACTTGCCCGCCGAGGCCTTGAGGCTGCCCTCGGGGACGCGCAGCAGCTTTTCGGTTTCGATGATTTTATCCGCGAGATTTTGCGCCGCTTCCTCCGCGCTGGGCGTGGGCGTCGCCTCGCAGACCGGACAGGCCGGGCAGACCGGGGCCGGGGGGGCGTCTTCTTGCCCGCCCCCGCAGGCGGTCAGGGAAAAGAGGGCTAGGGTGAATAGGACGTTGCGAAGCCGGCGCGGCGCAGCCGAAACCATGGTTCCTCCGATTTGGAAAAGGAGTGCTTAAGCGGCCAACAATTGGCGCAGGACGTACTGCAAAATCCCGCCGTGGCGATAGTATTCGATCTCGTCCGGCGTGTCGATTCTTAAGGTGACCTGGAAGGTTTTTTCGCCCCCCTCGCCCTTGGCCACAACCTGGAGCTTTTGGAAGGGCTTCAAGCCGCCGGCGATCCCGTCGATCGTGACCTGCTCGCGCCCGGTGAGTCCCAGGGAAGACCAGGATTGCCCCTCCTCGAACTGCAGGGGAAGCACCCCCATGCCGACCAGGTTGCTGCGATGGATGCGCTCGAAGCTCTCGGCGATCACCGCGCGCACGCCCAAGAGGTAGGTGCCCTTGGCCGCCCAGTCGCGGGAGGAGCCGGTGCCGTATTCCTTGCCGGCGAAGACCACCAGGGGCACGCCCTCTCGCTTGTACTTCATCGCCGCGTCGTAGATCGACATTTGTTCGCCGTCGGGGAGGTGCGCGGTCACGCCGCCCTCGGTCCCCGGCAGCATCAGGTTTTTCAGGCGGATGTTGGCGAAGGTACCGCGCATCATCACCTCGTGGTTGCCGCGGCGCGCGCCGTAGGAGTTGAAGTCCTCCGGCTTGACGCCGAGCGATTGCAGGTATTTCCCCGCGGGCGAACTGGGCTTGATCGAGCCGGCCGGCGAGATGTGGTCGGTGGTGACCGAGTCGCCCAGCAGGGCGAGGATGCGCGCGGCCTTCAAGTCCCGAATCGGCGCGGGTTGCTTGGGCATCCCCTCGAAATAAGGCGGATGCTTGACGTAGGTCGAATCGGGGTCCCACTGGAAGGTCTCGCCCTTCGGCACCTGGAGGTTTTGCCAATTGGGATCGCCCTTGAAGACGTCGGAGTAGGACTGGCCGTACATCTCGGCCTGGATCGAGGCGCGGATCGCGGCGTCGATCTCCTGCCGGCTCGGCCAAATATCCTTCAGAAAGACGTCCTTCCCCTGCGGGTCCTTGCCGATCGGCTCGGCGTAGAGATCGATGTCCATGCGCCCGGCCAGGGCATAGGCCACCACGAGGGGCGGCGAGGCCAGGTAGTTGAAGCGCACCAGCGGGTTGATGCGGCCCTCGAAGTTGCGGTTGCCCGAGAGCACCGCCGAGGCGACCAAGTCTTCGCCCTCGATCGCGGCGGCGACCGGCTCGGGCAGGGGCCCGCTGTTGCCGATGCAGGTGGTACAGCCGTAACCGACCAGGTTGAAGCCCAGCTTGTCGAGGGCGGGCTGGAGGCCCGCCTTTTTCAGATATTCGGTGACGACCAGCGAGCCGGGGGCCAGGCTGGTCTTGACCCAGGGCTTGGAGCTTAAGCCCCGCTCCACCGCCTTCTTGGCGACCAGGCCGGCGGCCAGCATGACCGAGGGGTTAGAGGTGTTGGTGCAGCTGGTGATCGCCGCAATCACGACCGCGCCCTGCTCCAAGTGCGAGCAGTCGCCACCGCCGTGCTCGACCTTCGCGCACTTGCCGATCTCGCCCAGCTCGGCGCGCGCCGCGTCCTGGTGCGCGCACTGGGTCTGCGAGCCGCCCTCGGAGAGCCAGGTCTCGAGGCGCTTGGGGTCGACCTTCTCGAGCTTGCCCTTCAGCATCTCGCGCAGGGCCTCGCGGAACATCTTTTTGGATTGCCGCAGCGGCACCCGGTCTTGCGGGCGCTTCGGACCGGCGAGCGAGGGCTCGACGGTTGCCAGGTCGAGCTCGAGGGTGTCGGAAAAAACGGGATCCGGCGTGGCGTCGGTGCGGAACAGGCCCTGCTCCTGCGAATACGCGCGCACCAAGTCGACCAGGTGCGCCCGGCCGCTCAGCTCGAGGTAGCGCAGGGCCTCCTCGTCGACGGGGAAGAAGCCGATGGTCGCGCCGTACTCCGGCGCCATGTTGGCCAGGGTCGCGCGGTCGGGCAGGCTTAAGTTGGAGAGGCCCGGGCCGTAGAACTCGACGAACTTCCCGACCACGCCCTTCTTGCGCAGCATCTGGGTCACGGTGAGGACCAAGTCGGTGGCGGTGGCGCCTTCGGGCAATTTTCCGTGGAGCTTGAAGCCCACGACTTGCGGGATCAGCATCGAGATGGGCTGGCCCAGCATGGCCGCCTCGGCCTCGATGCCGCCCACGCCCCAGCCGACGACGCCCAGGCCGTTGATCATGGTCGTGTGCGAGTCGGTGCCGACCAGGGTGTCGGGGTAGGCGAAGGCCTGGCCGTCGCAGGCCTGGCCGATTTTCAGCGAGAAGACGACCGGCGCGAGGTACTCGAGGTTGACCTGGTGGACGATGCCGGTGTCGGGCGGGACGACGCGGAAATTCTCGAAGGCCCCCTGCCCCCAGCGCAGGAAGCGGTAGCGCTCTTGGTTGCGCTGGAATTCGAGGTCCGCGTTGACCTTCGCCGCGTCGGGCCGGCCGAAGGCGTCGACCTGCACCGAGTGGTCGATGACCAGGTCCATCGGCTGCAGGGGGTTGATCTTTTTCGGATCTCCGCCCATCTTTTGAATGGCCTCGCGCATGGCGGCCAAGTCGACGACGACGGGGACGCCGGTGAAGTCCTGCAACAGGACCCGCGCGGGACGGAAGGCGATCTCCTGGGTCGGGACGGCCTGCGGGTCCCACTTCACGAGGGCCTCGACGTGCTCTTTTTTCACGGAGTTGTCGTCCTCGAAGCGCAGCAGGTTCTCGAGCAGGACCTTCAAGGAAAAGGGCAGGCGGTCCACCTGGGGAAATTTCGCCGCCAGGGACTTGAGGTTGAAAATCTGGTATTTTTGTCCGGCGACCGAGAGGGCCTGTTGGGTACCGAAGCTGTTGCGGGATTGGGGCGCTTTCATAGCATATTCCTCGAGTGAGAGAGCGGATTCCGGTTGAAAAGCAGCCCCGATTTATCGGATCAAAACCCGGATAGCAAGGAGCTTTCTTTGGCGGATTTTCCTCAAATTCGCGCGGCTTGGCAACGCCGCCGCGCCGTAGTTCGGGAGCAGAGGCTCGACGCCTGGCGGCTGGTCCACGGAGCGGCCGACGGGATGGAGGGCTTAAGCGTCGACGACTACCGCGGGCGCTACCTGATCACCGTCGAAGCCGAGGCCTGGCTGGAGGACCGTACCGGCCTGGAGGCCGCCTTGGCCGAGGTGCAGGAGGAGCTGCGCCCCGCCTTCGCGCCGAAATTCTACTGGGTGACAAACCTCCCGAGACAACGCGGCGTCCTGCCCGGCGAGGAGATCGACCGCTTCGAGGTCGCCGAAGACGGCGCCCGCTTCGAGGTGCACCTGGGCGAGGGCCCGCACACGGGGCTCTTCCTCGACCAGAGGGAGAACCGCCGCGAGGTCCGTAAGCTCGCCAAGGGCCGGCGCTGCCTCAACCTGTTTTGCCATACGGGCGCCTTCACGGTGGCGGCCTTGCAAGGCGGAGCCTCCGAGGCGGTATCCGTCGACCTCTCGAAAAACTACCTGGCCTGGCTGGAGCGCAATTTGGAGCTGAACGAGCTGGAGGACCGTCCCCACCGCTCCGTCGCCTCGGACGCCGCGGCCTACCTGGAGCGAGCGGCCCGGGGAGGGGAGGTCTTCGACCTCGTGATCCTCGATCCCCCGACCTTCGGCAGAGGCAAGGGCTCGACCTTCTCGACGATTCGAGACTACGGTCGCCTGCTCGCGGCCTGCCTTCGGATCCTGAGCCCCAGCGGGCGGATATTGGCCTGCCTCAACACGCGGAAGGTCGCCGCCGAGGAGTTTCGCGATTTTCTCAAGGAGGCCGCGAAGGTCGCGCGTCGCAAAGTGCTCCAACGCCCCGCCCCGCCGCCCGATTTTCCGGAAACCGCCGGCGCACCGGGGGCGCTCAAGGCCTTTTGGATCGCCTGATCAAAACAGGGGCTGGACCTCGAAGGGCAGCGCGTCGAGCATCTCCGGATAGGAGATCTCCCGAACGGAGACGGGGATGCCCAGGACGGGACTCATCGATTCCAGGACGGCCTTCTGCTGCAGATACCGGGTGTCCTGAGCGGCCTCGCGGGCGTGCAAGGCGAAGCGAACCTCCAGCTCCGCGGGCAGGCCGGATTCGCCGAGCCGCACGCGCATCTCCGACAGGCCCAAGGGGTGAACCACCCAGTTCCGAAAAACCCGCGCGGCGGCGTCGTAGACGGGCGTCTCCCCCCATCGCGCGGGGAAGCCGCGCTGCCAGTAGCGTTGGGCCTGCTCGACGTGCAGGCTCAAGTCGCTGCGGGAGGGAAGCACGTGGGAGGTGTCCCTCGACTTTTCTCCCAGGCTGATCGCGATCGTCCGCACCGCTCCGCCCGCCGAGGCCAGGCCCATCCAGCGTCCGTCCGCATCGACGTAAATTTCGGGGTGGGTGTGCGCCAAAAAGATGTCCTCGGCGTTCGCCGAGCTCACTTGATCCATCTCAGCATCATCGCCGGATGGCACAGCGGCTGGTCTTAAATAGGCGGCGGTCATATGTATAAATTTTCCGATTCTTTTCGTATTATTAAACAAAATCAATAAGTTGGAATTAGATCGTCTAGATATCTTGACTAACGTGACATTTCCAGGCAACTCGCCTAAACTATTAAGCCGAGAAGGGTATGGTGAACCAAATGACTACATTCCTATTTGCCATTCCTAGACTCTTATTTGGGTTTGCAAGAACCTTAGATTTAGGGGCCACCTTCGACGAGTATAATACAAGCAAGACACCTTCGGAGGCCGATTGGAAAGCCATATCTAACGACTGGCAAACTGTGGGCGAAGACATGCGTTATGCAATAGCCAAAGCCCAGAATGAGATTGCCTCTACCGCCGCGCTGAATTAAACCAATCCTACAAATGGGAAGCAGGAGAAAAAAGCACCGAATGGCTGTGCAAGAGCACCGCTCTACCACTTTGATGAGGGCTGCTAAGTTTGAGTCCCACAGTGGACCAATTCCTAGGCCGTCTGACCTGGAGCATTATAACAATATTCACCCGGGTCTTGCCGACAGAATCATGACGATGGCGGAGACTCAAGCCGCACACCGACAGAACCTGGAAACAAAGGTAGTCGATGCCGGGATTAATAGCCAAGCGAAGGGTCAAATTCTGGCATTTATTCTTGCCTTCACGGCCATTGTCGGGGGCACAACCCTCGCCTTATTTGATAAGCCTACAGCGGGGCTGATCACCATCTTAACGACCCTCGCTACTTATACCGGAGTATTTGTATACGGTAAGAAAAAGCAGTCAAAAGAGCTGTCTGAAAAGCGAGAAGAGTGATTCGTCTCATATTGGTGGCGAATATGCTACAGGCCCTGGTTAACCCTTCATAAAAATTTAATTGGAGAAAACCGTCCTCCTTCAAGAGAGCGCCGTGCAGTGGTCGATCTTGAACAAGGGCAAAAACACCCAGCGCCGGGGCGGCGCCAGCTTTTGCCTGCGCTCGTTGAACAGCTCGCTCCACTCGACGGTGAGCCCGGCCTCGGAGACGTCCAGGACCGTGCCGACGATGCGCGTGACGGCCTCTTCGCGGGTCTTGTGCGGGCCCTCGCCCTCGTGGACCTCGATTAAGATCGGGGTGTTGAGGGAGATTTCGACTTTGTTGCCTTTCATGGGGTACTTCCTTTTTACACCCGCGCATGCGGATCGTATAATTTTTGATGCTCGTCCAGCGCGAAGCGATCCGTCATCCCAGCCACGTAGTCGCAGATCGCCCGCATCGGGTCGTCGCTGCCGGCGCGCTCGAAGACCCAGGGCGGGAGGATCTTCGGGTTGTGCGTGTAGGCGCGGAACAGGTCGCGCAAGATGCGCTCGGCCTTGTCCGCCATCCGCTCGACACGATAGTGCCGATAGAGGTTTTTGAAAAGGAACTTCTTGAGCTCGGCGTTCTTGCCGCGCAGCTGCTCGCTGTAGCCCACCAATTGACGCGGGGCCTTGCGGACATCGTCGACGGTCTTCACGTTCAGGCTTTCGATGCCCGCCATCGTGTGCTCGACCAAGTCGGTGACGAGCCGGTTGATCAGCCGCCGGATCGTCTCGTGCACCTTCACCTTGAGGCGCGCCTCGGGCAGCTCGGCCTCGACGCGCTCGAAGAGCTCCTGCCAGATCTCCACGTCGCGCAGCTGGGCCAGCGTGATCATGCCGGAGCGCAGCCCGTCGTCCAGGTCATGGTTGTTGTAGGCGATCTCGTCGCTCAAGTTGGCGATCTGCGCCTCCAAACTGGGCTGCCCCTCGCGGTGGAAGCCGCGGCCGTCCGGCAGGTCGTAGTCGGTGAAGTGCTTGGAGATGCCCTCCAGGACCTCGAAGCTCAGGTTCAGGCCCGGGAAATGCGGGTAGCGGTCCTCCAGGACCGTCACGATGCGCAGCGACTGGCGGTTGTGCTCGAAGCCGCCCTTGTCCTTCATCAGGTCGTTCATCACGTCCTGGCCGGAGTGGCCGAAGGGGGGGTGGCCCAAGTCGTGGGCCAGGCAGATCCCCTCCGCCAGGTCCTCGTTGAGCCGCAGCATCCGCGCGATGCTGCGGGAGATCTGCGCGACCTCCAGGCTGTGCGTCAGCCGCGTGCGATAGTGGTCGCCCTCGTGGTTGACGAAGACCTGGGTCTTGTACTCGAGGCGGCGGAAGGCCTTGCTGTGGACGATGCGGTCGCGGTCGCGCTGGAAGCGGGTGCGGTAGGGGTGCTCGTCCTGCGGGTACTCGCGGCCCATCGAACGGGCGCTGTGGCTGGCATAGGGCGCCAGGGTCTTCTCTTCCCAGGCCTCCAGTTCTTGACGCGTTTGCAGCGGCATGGGCACCTCCTACAAAAGGCCCAAGATGGGGTGGACCTGGGGAATGACGCGGACGTCTTCCAGGTGTTGCTTGGAGAAACGGTACAATTCTTTCAAGCGCTCTTCCGGGATGCGTTCGCGGACCTCGCCCGCCGGCGTCACCGGCTGCAGGATGAAGGGAACCCCGGGCGCCTCGGCCTCGACCAAGGCGATCGCCTCCTTCAACTCGCTTAGGTCGGTGGGGTTGGAGACCACCACCTTCACGTAGACCTCTTTGGCGCGGGCGATGCGCAGGAACTCGGCGTGCTCCTTCCAGTAAGACCGCATCCCGGTGACCGAGGGGAGCTTGATGTCCATGCTGACGATGTCGACGCAGTCGATCACCTTGGCCAGGGCCGCGGGCAGGACGCCGTTGGTCTCGAGCAAGACGGGGGAGTCCCAACGCAGTTGCGGCAACCAGGCGGCGAGGAAGTCGGCCTGCTGGAGCGGCTCTCCGCCGGTGAGGCTGAGGGCTTGACCGGCGAAGGGTTTCAGCAGATCGATCAGCAGCGCCCCGTCGACGGGATTGGGAAAATGCCGAAACTGCCCGCTCTGCGGCGGGTCCTCGACGCGAAACCGGGCGTGGCGCTCGAAGGAGGCCGGCGTGTCGCAGAAACGGCAGGAGAGCGCGCAGTCCTGGAAGCGCAGGAAGGCCATCGGCTCACCGACATGGGGGCCTTCACCTTGGAAGCTGGAGAAGATCTCGATCAAGTTGGTCTGCATCGGTTTCAATCCACGGGCCTTACCTTGTAGCCGGCCTTGAGAACGCCCTCGTATTCCTCCCGAAAGCGCTCCAAGCAAATCTTAGCGAAGGCCGCGGCGTCAACCCCTAAATCGGCCAGGCCCAGGGCCGGGACCGGCGCGCCCTCCCCGGTGACGTTGAGCCCCAGGTGGATCAGGGTGGAGACCGGCGAGGCGGCGGCGATGGAGACGCTGAGCTTGCGCTCGCCGACGTAGAGGTCATCTCCC
>JAANMW010000444.1_pt1 | contig 47937 bp, 56 predicted proteins | sample 7279671 | NCBI WGS metagenome assembly JAANMW01 (sample SAMN14094541, study PRJNA606508) | bioreactor metagenome | isolation source: A lab-scale SPAN reactor treating ammonium-rich wastewater day 247 | place: Ireland: Galway | collected 2017-09-19 | reverse complement strand
GTGCGCGCTCGACGCTGACATATTCGTCGGCGACATCCTCGCAGACCAGTTTCGGGTCGCGCATCAGCGGATCGCCGACCCCGCCGCCGCCGGCGGAGGTACAATATAATATAGTACAAATATAAAAGCCCAGATATAATTATGTGTAAAATTTTCAATTTTTAAAGCTTTCGTGCTTTAAGGGGTATTGGTGGATTTTTAAAATGCCTGTATTTACCGGTAAATTTTCCGATAAAATAGACAACGGGAATCATTACTTTCTTAACAAAAAACGGTATTTCAGGCATGTCGTATTCACTTTTATACCTGTGAATAAGATAAGCGCCGTCAAAAAATTCAGGCTGCGGTTTTCCTGATTTTTTCTGCGCTTCAAATATAGCAGAAAGAAAAAAAATAATACTGTGCGCAGGTTTAATGTAACCGGTGCAGTTAAGTTCTGTACTGCCTGAATTCCAGAACTTATGCGGCACTCCTTTTTTAAAAAGTGCTTTATCTCCAGCCCGGGCAACTACAGGTTCTTCACCCATAATCTGGTATGTCATTTCTCCCGATACAACAAAAAGCTCTTCATCCTGCTGTAAATGTGTATGCATGATTGGACCTGCCCCCGGATGAACAAAATTTTCAACAATTAATTTTTCTTCACCGCCTTCCATTACGGATGATCTGAAAATCAACTTTTCACCCAGCCCGTTTTCAATTATCACAGGAAATTCATATTTCATAAATTAAAAAATTATTTTTTACAAAAAATTTTACAAATATAACGTTAATTCAGTATTATTCAATGAAAATGACTGCAATATAAAATACAAAAATAAAAAACCCGCAATTTTGCGGGTTTTAAAGTTAAATATCATTAATAAATTTATTTAATCAGTACCATTTTCTTGGTAGCGGTAAATTCACCAGCAGATAAAACATAAAAATAAACACCGCTTGGATAATCTGCCGCATCAAAATCATAATTAAATGTTCCTGCACCAAGATTCTGATTAACAAGCTCCGATACTTCATTTCCTGCTGCATCAAATACCTTTAATGTAACAAGTGATGAGACCGGTATTTCAAACCTGATATTGGTTACAGGATTGAACGGGTTAGGATAATTCTGCTGCAGACTGAATCCCGATGGAATTTCTGTACTGATAGGTGTTATGCCAATCGGAATACATCCGTTTGAAGTAAGCAGGCTTGCTCTTGGACCGTTTAGCGCAGCATTCATCCTGGTTGACTGGCCCTGGGTAAACAGATTCATACATGCATCATTTGAATAATCCATATAATTCATAAACATTACCCCCGGGCTGACCGGCTGGCAGGCATCAGTTTTCGGGAATGTTGGGCAGCCAACATTTTCAGGTCCCTGCAGAGGTGTATCTGCTACCTGATCATCCTGGTTGCAGTCAGGTTCATCACCCCAGATGTGGAACAGGTTCAGCCAGTGTCCAACTTCATGAGTAACTGTTCTGCCTTTATCATACGGCGGATTTACCACACCGACAGTGCCAAAAGCTGAAAACAGGTTAACGGTACCGTCTGTTTGCGGATTACCGCCCGGAAATTGCGCATAACCAAGCAAACCGCCGCCTAAATTGCATGTATAAATATTCAGGTACCTGTCACGGTCCCAAATATCATGGCCGCCCTGTGCAGTAAAAAAGATACGCTGGTCAGCCGAGCCGTTAAATGCAGTTATGCTGGTTGATGTTCTAGTAATCCCGGTTGTCGGATTTCCGTTCGGGTCGCGCTGGGCAAGACAGAAAACGATCTGTGTATTAGCCCCAATCGGCTTCCATACAGCGGGAGTCTGGCTGGTATCAGCATTAAGCCTTGCAAAATCCTGGTTAAGCACAGCAATTTGTGAAAGTATCTGAGCATCAGAAATATTCTGCTGAGGTGTATTATATACAACATGCACAACAACAGGTATTGTAATAACTGACCGGTTTTCTGATGGCTGAAAATTTTTAGTGAATTCTTCGATGCGCTCCCTGTTCTTCCTGAATTCAGGGTTTTGCTGCATTTGCAACTCGTTGAATTCATTTGTTTCACAGGTTCTTTGCTGATTTAAAATTACCGTCGAATTATTATCATCACCCAAAAAGCTGTACCCGGCAAAAAGTAAAGCTAAAACAGCAAAAAGCGAAACAGTTTTAAAAACATTCTTTAAATGAGTTTTCATTAATGTGTTTTTATTTAATAAAAATTTGATGGCAAGATAAGTTAATTTGTTCAGAAAAACAAATTTATGTTTTTAAATAATTTAAATAAAAAGCGCTCGATTTTAGAGCGCTTTTATTTAAAATAGTATATTTTCCCTTTACTGCAGAACCGGGAGCTGTACTTTTTTCTTTGCCTTTTTCTTCGGCGGCTTTTCTATATTCCTTCCGCGCTTCAATACAATATGCTCTTCCTGTACATCAGGATATTCATATACTTCATTCTTAAAGTTGCGAAGAATTATTTTTTCCTTATCACGAGCAAGTACATATTCCGGCAGTAACGGGATTTTTCCCCCGCCGCCCGGCGCATCAATAACAAACTGCGGAACTGCAAGCCCGCTGATGTGACCGCGCAGGTTATCCATTATTTCCAAACCTACATCAATTGGTGTACGGAAGTGGTTAGCGCCCTTGGTCAGATCTGCCTGATATATATAATACGGTCTTACCCTTATGGCAAGAAGTTTTTTCATCAGTTCCTTCATAACTTCAGGGTCATCGTTAACACCTTTAAGCAGAACGGTCTGGCAGCCAACGGGAACGCCGGCATTCACAAGCATTTCACAAGCTGCCGTGCTTTCAGGTGTAATTTCCCACGGGTGATTAAAATGTGTATTTACATATATTGGATGATACTTCTTAAGCATATCGCATAACTGCGGGGTAATTCTCTGCGGAAGCACGCACGGCATTTTTGTGCCAAGCCTTATTATGGATATATGCGGAATCTCCCGCAGACGCGCAAGAACTTTTTCAAGCATTGCATCTGTAAGCATAAGCGGGTCGCCGCCTGAAAGAATTACATCATTTATTTCAGTGTGCTGCTCCAGGTACTGGAAAGCGGCTTCAAGCTCTTTCATATTTATTTTGCTTGAATCGCCAACCTTGCGCTTTCGGGTGCAGAACCTGCAGTACAGGCCGCACTGGCTGGTAGTTAAAAACAGCGCTCTATCCGGGTAACGGTGAGTAATATTTGGAACCGGGCTCATTTCGTCTTCGTTAAGCGGGTCTTCAGGTGCATCTATATCATACAGCTCAATCTCATCAGGCACAGCCTGCAGCCAGATAGGGTCGCCGGGATAGCGGATGAGGCTGAGATAGTATGGATTTATCCTTGCCTGGAAAAAATCGTCGAGCCTTTCAGCAACTTCTTTTTTGATTCCGAACTGATCGACAAGCTGGTCTACTGAGCTTACGCTTTGTTTTAACAGCTGCTGCCATAGTTCCATAAAATATTAACTCCTTGTTTAGTTTTTGGATTCCCCCTGAACATTTAATTAAATAACAGGAGGTTTCACAGGGTTCCGTACTTTAATTTTCCGGGTACCTTACCTGAAGAGGCTTTCTCTTACAGGTATTTGCGGTAGATGACCAGGTCATCGCCGCTTCTGTAAAAATCTTTAATGATAGTCTGCACTTCGTAGCCGCATTTAATGTAGAACCTGCGTTCATTTTCATATTCCGGCTTTCCGCTTGTTTCTATCAGTATAATTTTTCCGCCGCTTACTGAAAGATCTTCTTCCATATGCTTTACCAGCCTGCTGCCTAACCCTTTTCCGTGGGTATTGGGGTCAACTGCTATCCAGTAAAGATCATATGTCCAGTCAGTCAGCGGTCTTTTTCCGTAACAAATGTAACCTGCTGCTTTTTTTGTAACTTCGTTCTCAATCACATAAATTATATAATCAGTCTGCTTTGCATCGTTCAGGTAAACATCAATCAGCTCAATTGCAACTTTTATCTCATCATCGTTAAAATGCTTTGTATCAATAAGAATTCTTCTTATCTCTTCCCTGTCATCATTTTTTAATTTTCTTATCATCACTCAACCACAGAAAAGAATATCTGTGCTGCGTAAAAATTCAATAAAATTCCGAGATCGGCAATCCACATTCCGAAATCAGTTAACTCCCCACCTTTTAAGCGCAAATTTTATAATTTGCTGTATCAAAAAGCTGTATTCCCACCCGTGAGCCTTTGCGCTGCGTGTAAAACCTGTATCTTCCGGCACGTCGCTTGCTATATCGGGATTTGGATTGAGCTCAAGCACATACGGCACACCGTCTTTTAATCTCATATCAACCCTCGCATAATCAGCAGCTCCAAGCAGCCTGTAAACCTTCTTAGCCGTTTCCTGAATTACCTGTACTTCCTTATCGCTTAAATTCTGCGCGGGACAAACTGCCTTTGTATTTTCAAACTCAACGGTCTTATACATCCATTTGCTGTTATAGCTGATTATCTTGGGATAATCATCAGGCAGACCCGTAAAATCAATTTCGCTTATGGGAAAAGTTATCAGCTCATCATTTCCAACAACACTTACGTTAATTTCCCTGCCTTCTATGTATTCTTCTACCAGCGCGGGCTGTTTGTGCTCTTCAAGCACGTATTCGATCCTTTTCTTAAGTGCAGCTTCGTTTGTTACCACTGATTCATTGGTAATGCCAATGCTTGCATCTTCGCGTGATGGCTTTACTATCATCGGGAACTTATGTCCGTTAAGGTGAAAGCTTGATGAAGCTGTTACAAAATGTTTTGCAGTAGGTATTCCGTTCTGGTTTAAAATTGATTTAACCAGCGGTTTGTTCAGCGCAAGACCAAGTGTAAATGCGCGGGAACCAGTGTACGGAATCTTAAGCAGCTCGAACAATCCGGCAATATTCATTTCCTGTGTAGGATCGCCGTCAACGCTTTCGCAAAGATTAAAGATTATATCAGGCTTATTTTCATTAAGCTCTGTGATAAGCTTGTTTATATCAAGCGCTACGGGAACTATCTTGGTATTATGCTCAAGCGGCGCTAAAGCGCGTTCAACACTTTTAACTTCATCTAGCACACCGTATTCGCTCATATCAATAGCATCAGGCAATGCATCAATATCTACATCTGTGCCTTCGTAAACCGGACCCTGTGCATACTGCACGGGATCATTAAAAATTATCGATATGTTTAACTTTTTGCTCAATCTGCTTTCTTCTTTTATGCTGAACTTGTTTCAGCATCAGCTTTTTTGCTTTTCAGTATTCAGACCCCTGAAGCAAGCTCAGGGTGACATTTTTTTTCACTATTCACATTTCACATTTCACTTTTCACTTTTTTATTCCATATCTTTCTATTGCCAGGTTTAAAACTTTCTGTATCAGCGCGTCATAATCCATTCCAACTTCCCTTGCTGCTTTGGGGAAACAGGAGTTATCATCCGGGTTCGGTAAAATACCCGGCAGCGGATTTATTTCAATTATATACGGTTCATTATTAGAATCACATCTTACATCCATTCTTGCCCAGTCGCGAATGCGTAAAGCATGATAAGCCCGTTTGCATATATCTTCTATCTTACGGGTCAGCTTTTCGCTTATCTTTGCGGGACAGGAAAATATATCAAGCTTGTTTTCCCTGGTATCAAAATACCATTTTACCTCATATGAGTAAATTTTTGGGAAATCAGCCGGCAAACAATCCAGATTTATCCCTACAATGGGCAAAACCTGCACATTTTCGCCGTTTCCAATAAGGGCAACGGTGAATTCCTGACCATCCAGAAAATCCTCTATAATAGAGTGCTGGTTATAATTTTCCTTAATTCTTGTTATTTCGCGATTTAACTCTTCCCTATTATTAACTACGCTACTATTATATATGCCTTTGCTGGAACCTTCGTGAAGCGGTTTGACAAAAGCTGGATATTTGACCTTCGGATAACCGTTTACATGTGTATCGGTAATGAAAAAGCCCGGATTCGGAACGCCGTAATAGGTTAATATTTCTTTACAGCGTGATTTATCGTGGCAGTTTCCTATAGTTATGGGATCACTTGCGGTATAGGGAATGTTAAGCATTTCAAGCATTGCGGGAATGTGTGATTCGCGGGATGCGCCGCCGAAACCTTCTGCCATGTTGAAAACTATATCAGGTCTGGCAGCGCGGAGCTTTTCAAAAGCATTTTCATCGGCTTCAATGCGGATTACATCGTGGCCTGCTTTTTTAATTGCATTTTCAACAGCAGAAATCGTTTCTTCATCATCCCACTCAGCATAAACATCGCTAATACGGTGGGAATAATTGCTGATGAGATTTTCATCAATGTAATTTCCGGGAACGCTGTTCCCCGGGACGCTGTTCCCCGGGAAGTTTTTCCCTTTCTGAACTTTCTGATCCTGTCCTTCGGATACCTGTTCAGTTTCTTTTTTTATGTTGTAAGTAAATCCTACCCGCAAAAAGTGTTTACTTAGCTCCTTTGCTTTTAATTTGATGATGAAAATTTTTTTTATACTTCCAAAAACTTTTTTATAAAAATTTTTTTACGGTATACACTTCACCATTCAAAAATCACTGCAAATATAACATTCTATCACTCATAGTCAATAGGTAAACGAAAAAAAATGAAAAAAATTTTTTATCCGTCATAAAAAATATTTTCAAAAAAATTTTATAAATAATTTTTAGACATATTGATTTTACTTTCTGATTTAAATTATTGCTCACAGGAAAATTACAAAGTAATCTTCGGAGACACGCCCCCGCGTGATTGTTAATTGCTGATTGCTCTTTGTTAATTGAATTGAATCTGCTTACAATTAAAAGTATTTTTGTTTTCAGAAAGAAAAAGTATGTTCGATAAATTAGAAAAAGTAAAAGAACGTTATAACGAAATAGCAGAGCTGCTTAATAAACCGGAAACAGCAAATGACCAGAAGGAATTCCGCAGGCTTTCAAAGGAATACTCTGACCTCACCGATATTGTAAATGCATACGATGAATACATTAAAGTAAAACATCAGCTTGAAGAAAACAAAAAGCTTTTGTATGAAACCAATGATGCCGAGATGAAAGAGCTTGCCGCTTCGGAGCAGGAAGAGCTGCAGGCAAGGTTTGAGAGGCTTGAAGCTGATATAAAAGAACTGCTTGTTCCCAAAGATCCCAATGACAGCAAAAATGCCATGCTTGAAATCCGCGCCGGAACCGGCGGTGATGAAGCTGCTCTGTTTGCTGCTGATCTTTACCGAATGTACACCCGCTTTGCTGAAAGAACCGGCTGGAAGATGGAAATTGTTACTTATAATGAATCATCCATACCCGGCGGACTAAAAGAAGTAATTGTAAGTGTAACCGGTAAAGATATTTACGGCACATTAAAATATGAAAGCGGAGTTCACCGCGTTCAGCGTGTTCCTGAAACAGAAACACAGGGCAGGGTTCATACTTCTGCCGCCTCGGTTGCTGTTTTGCCTGAAGCTGATGAGGTAGATATAGAAATTAATCCTGTTGATCTTAAAATAGATGTGTTCCGTTCCGGCGGCGCTGGCGGGCAGAACGTGAACAAAGTTGAAACAGCTATCCGCATTACGCATATACCAACGGGAGTTGTTGTTCAGTGCCAGGATGAGCGCTCACAGCTAAAGAACAAACAAAAAGCAATGAAAGTACTGCGCTCAAGGCTGCTTGAAGCTGAAATCGAAAAACATGAAAAGGAAACCTCGCAGAAAAGAAAATTAATGGTGGGTTCCGGCGACAGAAGCGACAAGATCCGCACTTATAATTTTCCCCAGAACCGTTTAACGGATCACAGAATAGGGCTTACTATGTATAATCTTTCGCAGATCATGGAGGGCGACCTTGAAGAGCTGTTTGAAAAACTGAAAATTGCCGACAGAGCAGAAAAACTCGCGGAAGAACAGGTATAATTTTTTCTGTATATACGCCCCGCCGGGGCATTTAATAATTATATTACTAAAATGACCCCAAAACAGTGCCCCAAATGCAGCGGAGAGATGAAAAAAGGATTTTTCTACGTCCGAAACAGTGAACACCCGATTTTTTTCAACTATGTAGTGTGGGTTGAAGGTGAAAAAAAGGATATAACCAAATTTATGGGTTCAAATGAAGGCGTTCAGCAGTTCCCCGTTACTCCGTACAAATGCAGCAGCTGCGGATATATTGAGCATTATACTGACCCGCCTGAAAACTGGCGGCATTAAATTAAGTTTAAATCCGTCAAGGCAATACCACTAAAATTTCTCTTTTATTTTCTTGTAAACAATTATATACTATTGGTATCTTAAATCTCTTAATATATCTGAACAATCTTCATTTTATAACGGCCTATGAAAAACGGCGTAAAAAACTTGAGAACGCGAAGGTAGATGCAAAAAATCTGTTTGAATCCCGATGAAATCGGGATGAGTTATTTTTTGCATCTAAAGCGTTCGAAAAGTTTAGCCGTTTTTCATCAGCCTTGATTTTTTTGGTTCTTTTTGTATCAAGACAAAAAGAACAAATATAAAAGATACATAAATCTTTAATTTTTCACTAATATCAATTATTACATTCATTATTTATAATTATATTTTTCCTTATATTTGCACATTCAAAGTCCTCAATTTAATCCGGTAATTTTAATCTATTATTTTATATAACTATGAATCGTATATTAACTGCGTTTCTCGCCTTCATTTTTATTTCAGCAGGTATTTATGCACAGAATTCACTGCCTGTCGGATATTATTTAAAAAAGCTTGCCAACGGGCTGGATGTTCTTGCTGTAGTTGATAAAAGCGTACCGATTGCAACTATAGAAATTAACGTGAAGAACGGCGCTTATACAGAATCAGCCGAATACAGCGGGCTTTCTCATTTTTACGAACATATGTTCTTTAAAGCTAACAAAGATATCCCATCACAGGAAGCATACATTAAACGCACCCGCGAGCTTGGAATTGTATGGAACGGAACAACATCTGTAAACCGGGTAAATTATTTTTTTACTCTTCCGGCAAAAAACCTGGAAGAAGGATTAAAGTTCATGAACAGCGCTATACGCTACCCGCTTTTTCTTGAACAGGAAATGACCAATGAACATCCTGTTGTTAACGGAGAGTTTCAGCGGGGTGAATCAAACCCTGAATTCAATTTATATTACGAGTTCCAGGAAAAAATGTGGGGCAAGGATAAAAGCAGGAAGATTCCAATAGGCGACCATGATATAATTCTTTCAGCAACCCCTGAAAAGATGAGGACAATTCAGCAGAAATATTACTGGCCAAATAATTCAATTCTGATAATTTCAGGAGATATTACCCCTGAAGAAGCTTTCAGCAAAGCTGAGCAGATCTTCGGAGACTGGCAGCCATCAGGTTTTGACCCGTTTGAAAAATACCCGGTACCTGAGTTTAAGCCGCTTGGTGATGATATATATTTTATCACAACAAGCGAAAATACCCAGGCTCCGGTAATTTACATCGGCTGGCATGGACCCGATACCAGGAAAGATATCGAAGCAACATATGTAGCTGATGTGTTTTCTTCTGTAATAAACCTTGAATCATCCAAATTCAAGAAAGAGCTTATTGATGCCGGGCTTGCAACAGAGGCATCACTTTATTACGGAACAGATATTTATACCGGTCCCATACAGCTGCGTATAGTTCCTAATCCTCAGAAGCTTAAGGAATGTTTAGAAGCTCTGAATTCACATATTGATATGTGGGATTCCGATACTTACTTTACTGAGGAACAGCTGAACACAGCGAAGAACCAGCTTGTTATACAGGAAGAGTACCAGCGCGAGCAGACATCATCGCTTTCACATACTCTCGGATACTTCTGGGCAATTGATAAGCTGGATTACGGGTTTAATTATTTAAATAACATTAAAAAAGTTACACGCAGTGATATAAAAAAATATATCAGCAAATATATAAAAGGAAAGAACAGGGTATCCGGCTTACTGCTTTCACCCGGTATGCAGCAAACAATGGGTATTAAAAAATTTGAAGACCTGATTAATTAAAATTCTTTGAAAATGAAAATAATAAACAGAATAAAAGCCTTCGCTGTAATCATATTAACCGGAATAATTTTTTCTTCACAGTTAACATATTCACAAAACAGCCTTAAAGAGCTGGATATAGACGGCATAAAGGTAATATTTAAGAATACAGGTAAAAACGTTATAAGCGCCCGGCTGTTTGTAAACGGTGGCACAGCAAATTACCCGCTTGATAAGCAGGGTATTGAAGCTCTGGCATACAGCTACATTATTAAAGGCGGCACAAAAACAAAAAGCAAAACCCAATTCCTGGCTGCTGCAGAAAAAATCGGCACAACTTTCGGAAGCGATGCATCGCTTGATTACGGAGAGCTTAATATGCAGTGCCTAAAAGAATACTGGGATGTATCATGGGACCTGTTTGCTGATGCACTAATGAATCCCGCTTATGATAACACAGAGTTTAACAATAAAAAGGAACAGTATATATCGTATGCCAAACAGAACGAAGGCGACCCGGATGCAAAGCTGGAAAGAATTACATACGAAACGTCCTTTAAAGGGAGGAATTACGAAAAAGATCCGTATGGTACTGAAACCTCATTAAAGAGTATTTCTCTTGATGATGTAAAGAATTTTATTTACTCAAACCTTGTTAAAAAAAGGATTTTTCTTGTTGTTACCGGCAATGTAACTGAAAGCGACCTCAGGGAAAAGATCAGTAAATCTCTGGCAAATCTGCCGGAAGGATCAGCGCCATTAACCGAAACACCTGTAAAAGTTGAGCAGCCCGGCCACGATATAGAACAGCGTAAAATTTCGACAAACTATCTGTGCGGTATCATGTCCGGTATTCCGTGGGATTCACCCGATGCAGTTGCCATGATGCTGGCAATGAGCATTATGTATGATAAATATTTCATAGAGCTGCGCTCAAAACGCGGATTATCATATGCCCCCGCTGCATATATGAACAATGCTGCAATTACAAGTCCCTTCAGTGTTTTTTATATCACCACTGATAAACCAAAGGAAGCAATTAGTGTAATGGTTGATATAATAAATGATGTAAGGAAAAACGGTTTCAGCAGCGAAGATTTTTCCAAAGCAAAGGAAACATATTTAACCCGTCATTTTATGAGGCTTGAAAACGCTTCAAGCCAGTCGCTGAACATCGGCAGGTGGAAAGTAAGAAATAATCTAGCGGCATTTGATAATTTTGAAGCATTGCTGAATGCAGTAACAATTTCCGATATCAACCGGGTTTTTAACAGCAATACAGGCAATATAAAGTGGAACTACCTTGGCGATGAAACAAAAATTTCGCCGGAAGATTTTAAACAGCTTGAAAAAATAGGATTTTAAAACGGATTCAGTAATTTTAATTGAATTTAGAATTTCCTGATTTTTGATTAATTTATGAAATGGATAAAGTAATAAAAGAATTTAATGGTTTTTCTGAAGCCGAACAGGATGATATAAATTATTACAGCAACCTTGATCCGAATGAAAAAATTAAGGAACTGGAGCAGATTCGAGAACAATACTTAAATTCAATTAATGCCACAGAAGATCAGCGACGACTTCAGAGAGTTTTTGAAGTTGTTGACAGAACATAATGTCGAATATCTTATCGTTGGCGGATATGCGGTTTCATTTTATTCGCGTCCCAGATATACTGATGATCTGGATGTTTGGATCAATCCAACCTCGGAAAATCTTAATAAAATATTATTAGTTTTAAAAGAGTTTGGGTTTTCAGAAGCTTTTATTAAAGAAGAAGATTTTCTGAATAAACCTAAAGTATACCGGATTGGCAATCCGCCATTAAGGATTGAAATCTTAAATGAAATAGATGGATTGAAATTTGAGGAGGCTCTCATGAACAAAACCGAAGGTAAATACGCGGATCTGGAAAGAGTCTTTTATATATCGATAGATGATTTAATAAAAAATAAAACTGCGGCAAACAGGACCAAAGACAAACTTGACCTTGAATATTTACGTACCTATCGCAAAAAATAACAAATCAATTAACAAATGAACGTAGAAACTATAAAAACAGGCAAATGCCCTGTTTGCGGAAGCAGCGAAGTATATGATAACCGGGGAGCATCTCCCGGCAACCAAAGAAAATTTATTACTGTTTCTGCAGCAAAAAGCTTTGTTATTGATGCATATGTTTGCACCGCCTGCGGTTATTTTAAGGAATTTATCCGTGATGAAGATATGAAAAATGAAAAGCTTATGAACAAGGTAAAGGAAAAATGGAATAAGACGGGCGAAGGCAGAATTGGGTAAGTATATTATTTTATTAGGTCTGGTTTTTGATAACAAATAATCCTACTCCGGCCAAACAGGACCCCTTCCTTGCTCTGCGTTTTGCAGAATTCCGTTATTATTTATTTTCAAATTTTTTTGTAACTGTAGGGCTTTTAATACAGGAAGTAATTATCGGATATGAGCTTTACCGGCTGACCCATGACCCGCTTGCAATCGGTATGATAGGACTTGCCGAGGCAATTCCTTTTATTCTGCTTTCGCTTTTCGGCGGACATTATTCTGACAAGCTGAAAAAAAAGAATATTCTCATCTGGTCACTCTCGTTTATAATGCTTGCATCGGTCGTGCTGTATTTTCTTTCATTCAGCCTGCTGACCGAAGAACATGCGGGCGAGCTTAAATACGTTATCTGGTCAGTTATTTTTTTTATCGGTGTCTGCAAAGCATTTTTCTTTCCGGCATCTACTTCAATTAAAACATACCTTGTCCCCAGGGAAGTGTACGCAAATTCCGCCACATGGAGCTCTTCTTCATGGCAAACCGGGGTAATTATTGGACCGGGTGTATCAGGCTTTCTGTACAGCCTGTTCGGTTTTTCGGGTACGTTATTATTTGTAATCGGAATATTATTCCTTTCGATTATTGCTGTCACTCTCATTAAAAACCGTCCGCCTGACCCTTCTGAAGAAGGAACTATGCTGCAGAAGATCAAAGAAGGATTCAGCTATACTTATAAAACAAAAATAATTTTCTATTCTATTTCGCTGGATATGTTCTCGGTTATGTTCGGGGGAGTTGTTGCAATACTTCCGGTCTTTGCAGAAGATATCCTGGGCGTGGGAGCTGAAGGGCTGGGAATAATGCGCGCCGCTCCTTCTGTCGGGGCAGTACTGGTACTATTAATACTTTCAAAATATCCCCCGATGAAACGTGCCTGGCGTAACCTGCTATGGGCTGTTGCCGGATTTGGTATTGCAACCCTGGTCTTTGCATTGTCAGAAAATTTTATTCTTTCGGTTGCTGCATTATTTGCCACAGGTGCTTTTGACAGTGTCAGCGTTGTAATTCGCTCTACCCTGCTTCAGCTTCTAGTGCCTGATTATATGCGCGGCAGGGTTAATGCAATTAACGGAATATTCTTATCAAGCTCCAATGAGGTCGGCGCATTTGAATCAGGCCTGGCTGCCAAGCTTATGGGAACAGTACCGTCTGTTGTATTCGGGGGAGTAATGACAATGGTTATTGTTACATATATCTGGCTTAAAAGCAGGGACCTGCTGAAAAAAGATTTTTCATCATAAATAATATACTTTATAAAATTAAATTATTATATTTAATTTATGAGCAATAATTTAACAATAGCTGAGCATTACTACAGAGGCTGGGAAAATTCTGATAAAGGGCTTCTTAAAATATCACCTGATCTTAAATTTAAATCTCCCGATGCTGAATACCATAGCTCAAAAGATTTTTTAAAAGAATGCTGGCAGTACAGCGGCATGAAAATGAACAATAAAATTTTCCTTTCAGGCGGTGATCATGTATGCGTAAAATATGAATTCAGTATGCCTGACGGTTCAGTGAAACCCTGTGTTGAATGGCTTACTTTTAAAAAGGGAATGATTTCTGAAATACTTGTGTTTTATAACAAATAACAATTAAAGATTTATTTATAGGAGACATTTTATGAAAATAGGTATTTTGGGTTCAGGAGCTGTTGGTAAAGCGCTGGCTGTTGGTTTTGCATCTGAGGGAAATGATGTCATTCTTGGCACACGGGAACCGGGGGCAGATAAAATTCAGCAATGGTTAAGTGCAAACACCGGCATTAAAGCCGGAACTTTTGAAGAATCTGCAAAACACGGTGAATTGCTGGCATTATGTCCGTTATACCGGGCTATTGATAGTGTGATTGAGCTTGCAGGAAAAGAAAATTTCAGCGGGAAAATTGTAATTGATACAACAAACCCTATTGCTGAAGAACCGCCGGTAAACGGTGTATTAAAGTATATCAAAACTGCCGATGGTTCAGCAGGTGAATATATTCAGAACAAACTCCCGGCAGCTCATATTGTAAAAGTATTTAACAGTATCGGCAGTGCGTATATGTACAAACCAAAATTTGAAGAAGGTCAGCCAACAATGTTCATATGCGGAAATAACGATGATGCCAAAAAAACCGTAACAGGTATCCTGACCGAATTTGGCTGGGATGTGATGGATTCAGGCGGTATCGAAGCATCCAATGCCCTTGAAGGCTTATGTATAATCTGGTGCGCCCGCGGTTTCCGCGAAGGGCAGTGGAGCCATGCATTTAAACTCCTTAAAAAATAGGTTATATTTGAAATAATTAAAAACATTGAGGGATATTATACATCCCTCTTTTTATATGGAGGAGTAAAAAATGTTTGATGAACTTTTAAAACTGGTAGGCGGCGAAGCCGGCGAACAGATAATCAACAACCCGCAGATACCCAATGAACAAAACGATGCTGCAATAGAAACTACAGCTTCGAGTATTATGGATTCTCTCAAAGGGCAGATATCTTCAGGCAATGGCGCAGATGTATTAAGTCTGCTGGGCGGCCAGACAAGCGTACAGGGTAGCCCGCTAGTGGGCGGTTTAACAGCTAATGTTACAAACAGTCTGATGGATAAGCTTGGTGTATCAAGCCCAGTTGCAAAACAAATTGCAGCTTCGCTGGTTCCGGTTGTAATAAGCAGGCTGGTGAACAGGACAAATGACCCAAATGATAACGGGTTTGATATCAATTCAATTTTCGGCTCATTAACAGGAGGCAAATCTGATCAGTTCAATTTAGGCGGTTTGCTTGGGGGATCTCAGAATCCCGGAAAGCAGGAACAATCCCCTGACCTGGGCAGTATATTCAATATTCTTGCAGGTAAATAAATTAACTATCTATAACCAAATGAAAATATTATTTACATTACTGGCAGTATCAATCATCTTTTTTTCCTGCGGAAAAAAAGATGAAATAAAAAACACTGATAATCAGAAAAAAGATACAACTACACAAACTAAAACAGAAACAAAATCAAATTCAACCGGAACAACTGAACCCGGTGAATCATTGAGCGAAGGGATCAAAAACCTGGTATACGAACCCGGTAAAATTCCCCCATCCGTAAAATATGACGGCAAAATTGTTGCAGGAGCTAAATGGGAAGATAAGAACGGGCAGAACCTGCTGATAGTATGCGAAACCGAAGTAAAATCAAAAGGCGATGAACGCTCAAAAGAGCTGTTTGCTTACCAATACATAATAAATGGTGAAGATTCCAAAATGCTGTGGAAAGTGAATGATTTTGTAAAAGACTGCCCGCTTGATATTACTTTAAGTCTGATACCCGGCTCAATATCTGTTACCGATATAAATAAAGACGGCATTGCAGAAAATACTTTTCTTTACAGGATGGCATGCAAAGGGGATGTATCTCCAGATGATATGAAGCTTATAATGCACGAAGGTGAAACAAAGTATGCTATCCGCGGACAGATGCTGCTGATTATGGGAGGTGAAAAATACGGGGGTGAGATGAATACTGACCCGTCATTCAATAAAGCGCCTTCGGGATTTTTTGCTTATGCAAGGGAACAATGGAAAAAATTTGAAACCGAAAAAGCCGGTGAATAATTATAAAAGTAAAATTTATTCACTATTCAGCCTTATTTAATGAAGACTTATTTGATTTTGATTTTGTTCTTTTTGTGTCAAGACAAAAAGAACAAAATCAAAGGATAAACGAGTATTTAACTTTTATGTAAGGGTTTACAAAGCAAGTGAACATCAATTCAAACAATAATATTCCTGCAGGCTGCCCTGCTGAAGCGCCAGCAGTGTTCTTAAATTAACATGGTTAGTCATCGTCATATTAAGCGCCTGTTCGCTTCCTCTTATTACCAGGTCATACTTTTCCAGGTCATTTAAGCCAACGGAGTTGGCTATGAGGTAAAAACCGGGTTTGGGAAGTTTTTCAAGATCAAGCTTCAGAACCAGCTTATTATACTTAAGAAATGCTTCCAGAAGATTTTTGCTTGGTTTAACTGAATTCCTGCGAAGCAGCTCAAGATCTCCGTAGGGATATAATCTTTCGGGGTGTTCATCAATGTATTCAAGCGTATTAAATATATCTATTCCCTTTACAGATATATCCAGCTCGCCGTTCGGGTAGCGTGCAAGTACTTTTTCAAGCTTAACAAATGAACCTGTGCCGTCAATATTTCCGGAGCGTACAAACGGAATCCCGAAATAACCGCCGGAATTTTCTATATCAGCAAAAAGATTTTTATACTTCTGTTCGAAAATATGCAGAAACCTGGTTTCGCCCGGCAGTACAATTATGCCAAGCGGAAAAAGTGGTATGCTTTTTTCAGTTATATGTTCTTCCTTATTCACTTAATAACGATTTTTACAGCAACATTTTAAAAAATAATTTCATATTTTAAAAGGAATTAATTCAAAAAAAGGTTTCAATTATATTATATAAATATGAAAATTAAACTGTTTTTCTTCCTATCTTTTGTATTTACAGTATTTAACACAGCTTTTTCGGGTGATATTTACGGAAAATTTACTGTTGATGGAATTGAGCGGGAGTATATTCTGCACCTGCCTAAAAATTACGGCAGTGAACCGCTGCCGCTTGTTATGGTTTTCCACGGCGGCGGAGGTACGGCTGAACAGATAAAGGATCATGTTAAGTTCAATAAAACCGCAGATAAAAATAACTTTATTGTAGTTTACCCGAATTCTGTTGATAAGAACTGGAGCGATGGCAGGATAGGCGATAAGCTTCCGATGGAAAGGGATGATGTAAAATTTATTTCAATGCTTTTAGATACTTTATCTTTGAATTATAAGATAAACACAAAAAGGATTTTCTCAACGGGTATTTCAAACGGAGCATTTTTTTCAATTTACCTGGCATTAAAAATGCCGGAAAGGCTGCTTGCCATTGCTCCGGTATGCGGAAGCATCCCGGAAAACCTGAAAGATGATTTTAAGTTCTCTTCACCGGTTTCCCTTCTGCTTATAAACGGCACAAAAGATCCACTTGTAAAATACGATGGCGGAGCAGTTGGTTTTGGAGATGATGAAGGAAAACGCGGCTCAAGTATTTCAACAGACTGGGCTGTTAAAATATGGACAGAAAACAATTCATGCCAGCTTTCCAGCAAAATAGAAACAATGGATGATACTGAAGATGACGGCTGCTCTGCTGAAAAAACCACTTATTACAAATGCTCGAGCGGCACTAAGGTTGTGCTCATTAAGATCAAAGGTGGCGGGCATACATGGCCCGGCGCATCGCAATACCTTCCTAAAATTCTTGTTGGAACTGTTTGTAAAGATTTTAATGCAAATGATGTTATATGGGATTTTTTCAGCTCATTACCTGATAAAAATTAAACTTATACCCGGCCGCTGTTATGAGCAATATTAATATAAGAAGCATTAACGAAATTGATTACCCGGATATAAAAAGGATTTATGAAGAAGGCATTGAAACAGGTAATGCTACATTTGAAACAACTGCTCCTGAGTGGGATGAATGGAATTCTTCAAAACTGCCAGAGTGCAGGCTGTGCGCTGTATCGGGAAATGAAATAGCCGGGTGGGCTGCGCTTTCACCAACCTCAAAACGATTTGCGTACAGGGGTGTGGTTGAAGTTAGTATTTACATATCAAATAAATTCCACGGCAAAGGTATAGGCAAAATGCTGTTGAATACATTAATTAAAGAAAGTGAACAATACGGCTATTGGACATTATATGCGTCAATCTTTCCTGAAAACACAGCAAGTATTAAGCTGCATCTTTCCTGCGGATTCAGGGAAATAGGGTATATGGAAAAATCAGGATGCATGCACGGCGTATGGCGCGATACAGTTCTGTTTGAAAGAAGAAGTAAAATTACGGGAAAATAAAAAATGCAGAAGCTTTATATAAAAAATATGGTTTGTACACGCTGTATAAAAGTAGTGCGTGAAGAACTTGAAAAAACAGGGATCAAATATAATTCCATTCAGCTTGGTGAAGTTATACTGCCTGAAAGTATATCCCCGGAAAAGCTTGAAAAGCTTAATATGGCATTGCTTGAAAACGGTTTTGAAATAATTGATGATTCAAAAAACCGGCTTATCGAAGAAATAAAAACACTGGTAATAAAAAGTATCTACGAAGAATCAAAACCTGAAGCTCTCAATTATTCTGATTATCTTTCCAAAGCAACCGGTAAGCCCTACCCTGTTCTTAGCAATTTATTTTCATCGGTAGAAAATATTACAATAGAAAAATATATCATATCACAAAAAATTGAACGGGCTAAAGAGCTCCTTGTTTACGGTGAGCATACTTTAAGTGAAATTGCTTTTATGCTGGGCTACAGCAGCTCTCAGCACCTTTCAAACCAATTCAAAAAAATTACAGGTTTCACTCCCAGTTATTTTAAAGAACTTAAGGAAATCAAACGCAGCTCAATAGATAATCTTGCAAAATAGCCCTTAAAATGCTGTTCTTCATAAGTTTAGCAATTCTTTAAAATCTTACACCATTAAATTAAAATAATGTAACGTATTGCCCTGTTATATAAGTTAACTTTGTATCCAAATTCAGAAAGGATATAAAAATGACTCACACATATTCAGTAACAGGCATGACTTGCAATAACTGCGTAAACAGCGTAAAAGCAGTTCTTTCAGGTTTTAAAGAAATTCAAAGTGCTGATGTAACTTTGGATCCTCCCCGGGCTGTTGTTACAATGAAGCAGCACGTACCGCTTGAAATATTAAACAAAAAGCTTGCAGAAAAGGGGAAATATGAGCTTAAAGAAGAAATCAGCAGCCATGAAAAAACAAATGAACAAAACACTGAATTAAAGCAAAGTGAAGAGAAAAGCTCATTTTTCAGTACATATAAACCTGTTCTGCTGGTATTCTTTTACCTTATTGGTATAACTTTAACAAGCCAGCTGGTTAAGGGAAGTTTTCATTTAATGGAGGCAATGCATTTATTCATGGGCGGATTCTTTTTAGTATTCTCATTTTTCAAAATGCTTGACCTTAAAGGATTTGCCTATTCATATATGAGCTATGATATAGTTGCCCAAAAATGGATGGGCTGGGGTTATATCTATCCGTTCATAGAATTGATACTGGGAACGGCATTCATTACACATTTTATGATATTTGAAGCAACTATAGCTACAGCACTGGTAATGGGAGTAAGCAGCATCGGTGTTATTAAAAGTCTTGCAGCCAAAAAGAAATTTCAGTGTGCATGCCTGGGTACTGTATTTAATCTGCCTATGTCTAACATTACTCTAATAGAGGACCTGCTTATGGTTGTAATGGCTGTTGTAATGCTTGTAATGTAAAACACTAAATTTAAAAATTTAAAATAAATACAGCAATGAAAAATAAATCAATTTTAATAATATTAATAGCAATTACCGTGTTCGGCAGGGTTTATTCTCAGCATGAACACCATCATGATCACAATACAGGAGATTCTGTAAAAGTAACTGATACACTGAAAACAAAACAGGATAGTTCCGGTAACTTAAAGGAACATGAACATAATATGGATATTCATAACGGCAATAATCACAGTGGACACGGTGTCTCAATGCCACATCTGTATTCACTAAGCCTTGATATGAACCGCAACGGCTCAGGTACAGGCTGGCTTCCGGATAATTCACCCATGTACGGTTATATGCTGCACAGCAGCAAATGGATGTTTATGTTCCACGGGAATATTTTCCTGAGATACACAGCTACAGATGTTTCCCGTGAAGGAAAATTCGGTGCAGCAAAATGGGATGCGCCGAACTGGTTTATGGGTATGGCTCAAAGAAAGATAAACAGCAATGGACTGCTAAGCTTCAAAGTAATGCTTTCGCTTGACAGGGCTACAGAAGGTGGTGACGGTTATCCCCTGCTGTTCCAGTCAGGTGAAACCTGGGAAGGTAAACCGCTTGTTAACAGGCAGCATCCCCATGACCTGTTTGCAGAATTAAGCGCAGGCTATACACACAGGTTAAACAGTAACTGGGATATTACAGGTTATTTTGGATACCCGGGTGAACCGGCTTTAGGTCCCGTAGCCTTTATGCACAGGGTTTCAAGCCACAACAATCCGGATGCCCCGCTTTCACATCACTGGCAGGATGCATCACACATTACTTTTGGGGTTGCAACGCTTGGTTTAAGATATAAGATATTCAGAATTGAAGGTTCAGCATTTAACGGCAGCGAGCCTGATGAAGAACGATGGGGTTTTGATAAGCCGAAATTCAATTCATACAGCTGGAGAGTTTCAGTTAACCCTTCACCAAGCCTTGCATTGCAGCTATCGCAGGGTTATATTAAATCTCCCGAAGCTCTTGCCCCGGAAGTTGATGTTACCAGGACAACTGCAAGCATTATTCACAGCTTTAATTTCAGCAGATTAAACAATATTAACTCAACTTTTGCATGGGGATATAATGATAAAGGGCACGGACATGCTGAACATTCATTCCTGGCAGAAAGCAACCTGCAGTTAAACAGGTTTGCCGTATACAGCAGGTATGAATTCGTTCAAAAAGATCCTGATGAGCTTGCTTTGACCGGTTTTGGACATGATGCAGTATTTGATATCAGCGCATTAACACTTGGTACTAATTACAGGTTTATGCAGTTTGCAGGAGCAGATCTTTCTGCAGGTATTCAGGGAAGCCTTTATTTTACGCCGAAAGAGCTGCAGCCTCTCTACGGAAAAAACCCGGTCTCCATTCAGGTTTATCTTAAACTCAATCCATCGGGAATGTAATAAATTTAGTTCCCTTACCCGGAAAGCATTGTATAATAATATAAATTAATAAATACATTTTAACTATGAATACTATATCAGAACATACACATCACACCATAACATACAGTGAAAATAAAAAAGAAAATTTAAAGCTTGCTTTCAGCGCTACTTTTCACTGTCTGATTGGCTGCGGACTGGGTGAAGTTGCAGGTATGGTAATTGGTACTGCAATGAAAATGGGAAACCATGAAACAATGATACTGGCAATAATTCTGGGTTTTATCGGCGGATTCGGGCTGGGAATAATACCCTTAAAGCGCGCAGGCTATTCATGGAAAGCAGCATTTAAGCAGGTTTTTATTGCTGAAGGATTAAGCATCGCTGTAATGGAAACATTTGAAGTTCTTGTTCAGGTTTATACGCCGGGTGTTATGGATGCCGGTTTAACTGACGGGATTTTCTGGCTTGGTATGCTATTAGGTTTAATAGCAGGTTTTATTGCCGCTTATCCTGTAAATTATATTTTTATCAAAAAAGGATTTCGCCATAAACACTAAAATCTGTAATATGTAAAAGTATATAGCTGAAACGATTAGCAAAATATTGGCGTTAATTAATATACATTCAGAACTTATATTGTATATTATGTTAACAAATAAAACTATATTTTTGCTGTTTTCAGCGGTAATTTTAATGGTAACGGGAGTTTTCGGCTGTTCATTAATTGGCGGAAAAACCGGAAAAATATCCGGAAAATCTGATGAATTCAAATCTACAGGCAATAATATTAAAGAAAATAATAAAATGAGAGATACAACTAAATACGAATCCGCTGTACTTGCAGGCGGCTGTTTCTGGTGCATTGAAACCATTTTCCAGGATTTAAAAGGCGTTGAGCTTGTTGAATCAGGTTATACCGGGGGATCAACTGATAACCCGACCTATAAAGAAGTCTGTTCCGGCACTACCGGTCATGCTGAAGCAATAAGAATTACATTTGACCCGGCAGTAATTTCATTTGAAAAGCTTCTTACGGTATTCTTTCATATTCATAATCCCACCACTTTAAACAGGCAGGGCGCTGATGTTGGCACGCAGTACCGCTCAGCGGTATTTTATGTTAATGATGCGCAGAAAAGCTCTGCTGAAAAAGTAATCGCAGATGTTACGTCATCAAAATTATGGGATGACCCCATAGTAACCGAAGTAACCGCCTTCGATAAATTCTACAAAGCCGAAGATTATCACCAGGATTATTACAATAATAACCCTGAACAGGGTTACTGCTCAATGGTAATAGCCCCTAAAGTAAAGAAATTTTATAAGGAATTTCCTGACCTGCTAAAAGATAATGTGAAATAGCAATTCTGTTTGCTGATTGTTATTTATTTTTTTGAAGTATATATTTGCAGAATTAACTTGTTTAAATGAGCTGGTTATATCTGTTAATTGCGGGAGTTTTTGAAATTTGTTTCGCCGTTTCGCTTAAATATTCAGCAGGCTTTACAAAACCGCTCCCTTCCTTATTATTTATAATTTTTACAATTTTAAGTTACCTGTTCCTTGATAAATCGCTGGAAACAATTCCGCTTGGAACTGCGTATGCTATATGGACAGGCATCGGGGCAACCGGAATTGCGTTTATCGGGATATTTTATCTCGGCGAGCCTGCCGGTTTCTGGCGTATATTTTTTATTTTTACGCTGATAAGCTCTATTATCGGTCTAAAATTCGTATCTAATTAACGGATGATTATATGAAAAAAAATAATTTAATAATTGCTGCTTTATTTTTTATTATTCCTTACATAATATCATCCCAAACGTTTGAATTAAAATTAAAAAATATTTCTGCAGGCAGTAATTTATCTGCAGTAAAATCAGCAAATAAGTATTATTCAAAAACCGGTATTCCCGCTTCTTGGTATCTTGCTGCAATTATTAATCCTATGCTTGTTATCGAAGATAAAAAAGTATTTTTTGGTCTTACAAAAGAAATATCAGCCGGTATTTTCCCCTACGGCAGGCTGGCTTTCGAGTACTCTTATATATTCAGAAGCTACAATACCAGTCATTTAAGGTTTTCCTATAATTATGATTTTATTTTAGCCGCGGGTGATTTTGTCGGCTTCATAGCAACACCAGGCGCTGGATATTTTACTGATACTAAAAATAACGGCTGGTTCCTGCAGGGTTCTGTTGGTGCATTACTGGGACCCGGTGAGCCGCTGATGTTCAATCCATACTTAAAATACCGCCACACATTTATTAAAGAAAAAACCAAATCAAACATTCACGATATTTCCCTTGGTGTTGGTTTTGCATTTTTCCTTTGAGGAAATAATCCGTTAGATAAAATTTACAGCAAATTACTTAATTTCCCTTTATTTTTACACAAAACAATTACCTAAAAATTTCTGCTGATTTGATGTAATAAGTTACCTTTATATTCAACAATTTTTCATATATTTACCTTAATTAAAAATTAATAATAACTCAAAATTTTAATATATGGAACCACCGGTAACATATCCCCAGGGAGATTCATACCAGGGTAAAAAAATTTACGGAAGACAAAAAGGCTGCGCCAAATTCAGCTGTTTTGGCGTAATAGGCGCTATTGTTGTAATTATTGTAATTGTAATAATTGCATATACATTTGCGCTGCCTGCGCTTATGCCAAACAGCTTAAGCGGCAGCTTTCTTGATGCTGTTGTTGTGCCTTCAAAAAATGGCGAAGAAAAAGTCTGGATCCTTACAGACGGTTCATTTAATTTTATCCAAACAACCAAATCACCGGGCAGAACATCTACAGGCAGAGAGTGTTATTTCTGCAAAACATGGACCTATATTATTGATCCTAAGACAGAAAAAGTACTGCATAAAATTAAAACTCCGTATGAAGATATCATTACCCTGATTGACCTTGTTTACCATGATGGTAAAGTTTGGTCTGTTACAAGGGAATACGGCGAAAATGAACCGCGTATTGAAGCATTTGATTCAGAAACCGGCGAAAAAGTTATGGATACCGATCAGTTTGAATCAAAATTCCCGCAGCTTTCCGCCGGATTAACCGAAGCTCATTACGATAAAGATGATTTTACTATAAGATTAAAAACCCGTGACGGCAGGGAAGGAATATACAGCTTCAGTGAAGATAAGCTCTATAAAGATAATGCTGAATTTAATAAATCACAAACAAAAGATTCAGCTATTACTAATTATCCTATCCTGGCTCCTGAAGATAATTCATCAAGTCCCCGCAAAAAGCTGCTTATTGCAACAGGGCCAAAATCAAGCATAGAAAACAACAAGTCCAGTCTTTCTCATTATTCCGGTAATGAAGAACACATGGAAAAATATTATAAAATTAAAGTAAAACCGCTTGTTGAAAAGATCTACCTGGAAGGTATAATTTATCATATGGATAGTGAAAGTGTTATAATTGTATATCTTGACCAGCTCGGTAAAAAATCCAACAGGCTGGTTTCCTGTGTTGATCTTAATTCCGGCAAAGAATTATGGACACTTAAACCCGATGAAATTTTTGACGAGATGAAAATTGATGAAGAGGATGATACTTTTTCCAGCCTGTTTTTCACAAAAAGCAATATAGGGGTTAAACGTTCAGGTAACCTGGTGCTTTTAACGCTTAAAAATGAAGGCATTATGGGTTTTGAATACAAATCCGGAAAAAAATTATTTGAAATGGATATTTAAATATTTTAAAATATGAAAAAAATATTAAAAATAGCTTTCTTTGTAATAGTTATCGGGCTGATAGCCATCCAGTTCTTTAACAGGCCTGATAAAACATCGACAACTGAAATAGCGCCCGGTCATATAACAAAAGTTATGAATGTGCCTGCAAATGTTGAAAGCATATTAAAACGCTCCTGTTATGACTGCCACAGCGACCATACTGTCTGGCCCTGGTACAGCTCTGTTGCGCCGGTTTCATGGCTGGTTGCAGATGATGTTGTAAAAGGACGGAAAAAAATGAATTTCAGCCAGTGGGATAAAATTCCCGATGCAAAAAAAGAAGCCCGTTTAAACGAGATCTGCGAAGAAATAAAAGCAGATGAAATGCCGCTTCCTCCGTATTTAATACTGCATGGAGATGCAAAACTTTCACAGGCAGATAAAGATATATTGTGTCAATGGGTAGAAATTGAGATGAAAAAGCTAGAAGATGCTGCCGAAGAAAAATAAACCTGTTTGATTAATAATATATTTACTAAGTAATAAAGTACTTACAAAGTAATAATATATTTCCATTGATTTTACCTTTTTGCATTATTAGTTTAAAGAAATAATTATATAAATTTACAATATTTGCAGGAAGCCGTAATAAATCCCGTTAGTCCTAAAAAGCAGAAAGTGAAACTTGAGTTCGTTTTCTGCCACCGCAAGCCGGAACGTTCCTTTTTTTATAAGGGTAAACAGTTTCCTGTTTGTGCAAGATGTACAGGCTTTTATGCCGGTTATTTTGCTCTTCCTGTATTCACTCTCTCAGTTTGGGAACCAAATTTTTTGTGGATATTTCTTTTAATGGTTCCTGCGTTAATTGATGGTTTAACACAGGCTTATATGAACAGGGAAAGCAATAACTGGTTAAGGCTGGCTACAGGAATTCCCGCAGGAGCAGGCTGTATGGCGCTTGCTGCAATCCTTGGCAAATGGATAGGTCATCTTATACTGGCTGTTATTAATTAATTATTTTCGAAACATTATTCTGATTGCAGTACTAAATATATTTAAGAATCTGATATAATTCTTCGCAAAAATTCCATAAACTAAAGGAGGAAGCAATCATGGAACCAACAACACCACCACCTGCACCAACAGAAACTCAGCAGGAAGATCTGAGCTTAATACTCAAGATCGTTTCTTTTTGTATACCGCTGGTAGGCGCAATTTTATGGTTCATCAACAAAGATAAGAACCCTAAAGCTGCAAAATCAGCCTGCACTTTCGCCCTGATTGGCGTTGCAGTTGGTATTATTATTAATGTAATAGTAACTGTACTTGGCGGTTTAAGCAGTTAATTTACTTTTTGTATCAAAACCGGGAAAGATATTTATCATTCCCGGTTTTTTTTATGGGTTTAATAAATCTGCAGTTTTTTTTAGCTTTGCCTTTATATAAATAATTATTTTTCCTTTTTTTGTGAGAATTTTATCCAGTGAGGTCACGGTTAACAGACCTGTTGATGAAGTATTTGGATTTTTTGCCAAAGCTGAAAACCTGAACCTGATAACCCCGCCTGAGCTTTTTTTTATTATTTTAACCCCGCTGCCTATAGTTATGAAAAAAGGAGCTATTATTGATTACCGTATTAAGCTTGGAGGGTTAAAATTCAAATGGAAAACAGAAATTACTCAATGGGAACCTCCTTACAGTTTTACGGATACTCAGCTTAAAGGTCCGTACAGGATCTGGATTCACGAACATAGCTTTGAGTCACATCAGGGAAAAACAGTTGTCAAAGATAAAGTAACATACCTTCCTCCGGGATTTATAGCCGAACCTCTTATAAACTCACTTTTTGTAAAACAAAGACTGGAAAATATATTTGATTTCAGGCGTCAGAAAATAAGTGAATACTTTAATAATTAATTTATAAATTTAAATAAATGAATAACACTGAACTTTATGCCCTCAGGTATCCGATTGGTGAATTTAATCCAAAAGAAAAATATTCATCCGGTGAATTAAACGGTTATATCAGCTCTATTGAAACATTCCCTGAAAGGTTAAGGGAAGCAGTGACCGGAATGAATGACTCACAGCTTGATACCCCATACCGCCCAGATGGCTGGAGTGTGAGGCAGGTTGTACACCACGTTGTTGATAGCCACGTTAATTGTTACTGCAGGTTTAAGCTGGCGCTTACTGAAGATAACCCGACTATCAGACCTTACAACGAAGCAGACTGGGCAGAACTGCCTGAAGCAAAAACCGGTCCGGTTGATCCATCACTGGAATTTCTTGATATCCTGCACAAAAAGCTTATCATTACCATTAAGAATATTAAAACAGAACAATATAAACGCACACTCTTCCACCCTGAAAGCAAACTAAAAATGACTATTGAAAATCTTCTGCATCTTTACGGCTGGCATTGTCAGCATCATTTGGCGCATATAATAAACTTAAAAAAAGAAAAAAACTGGTAATTTAATTTAAGGAAGTAAAGCAATAGATAAAATAATTATAGATATTACAGGCTGGGCAGGTTCGATATTTGTGCTGGCTGCTTACTGGTTATTAAGCACTCACCGCGTAAATGCCCGCTCGCGGCTTTACCAGGTATTAAATATTGCCGGAAGTATATGCCTGATAATTAATACATTGTTTTACAGCGCTTACCCTTCAACTTTTGTTAACATTGTTTGGCTGGTAATTGCTATATTTGCTTTAATAAATATTTACCGTTCAGCATTAAATAATGAAGATACCGGAAAAAAATAATATATCATTAATTTCAGATCATCTGAAACCATTTATACACAGGACCCCGGTAATGCGGTCACAACAGCTTAATAAACTCTGCGTGGCTGACCTGTATTTCAAATGCGAGAATTTTCAGAAAACAGGTTCTTTTAAGATACGCGGTGCAATGAATGCGGTTATGAATCTTTCTGAAAAAGAAAAAGCAAACGGCGTTATCACTCATTCATCAGGTAATTTTGCCCAGGCGCTTGCATATGCAGCAGCAAAATCCGGCATAAAAGCATCGATCATAATGCCTGAAAATGTAATAATTTCAAAAAGGGATGCTGTTCTGGGTTACGGCGCAGAAATAATTTACTCGGGTACTCAGCCAAATGACCGTGAATCTTTATGCAGCGAAGTTCAGCAGAAAACCGGGGCATATTTTGTTCATCCTTCCAATGATATAAATGTGATAAACGGACACTCGTCCTGCGCTGTTGAGCTTATCGAAGACAGCGAAAAGCTGGATGCATTATTTGTTCCGGTTGGCGGCGGCGGTTTGGCAAGCGGTATTTCTATCGGTTTCCGGCATTTTTCACCTGAAACTAAAATTTACGGGGCAGAGCCTGCAAATGCTGATGATGCATGCAGAAGCCTTAAAGCCGGGAAAATTATTCCATCTGTAAATCCGGATACAATTGCCGACGGGCTTAAAACATCTCTTGGAAGCAATACTTTTCCCTTATTAAAAGAACTATTAACGGAAATTATAACGGTAACTGAGGAAGAAATAATCAGCGCAATGAAGCTTATATGGGAAAGAATGAAAATAATTATTGAGCCTTCAAGCGCTGTATCATTTGCTGCATATTTTAAAAATAAAAAAAATTTCAGCGGAGCTAATATTGGTTTAATACTTTCAGGCGGAAATGTTGATCTTTTAAAATTGCCTTTTTAAAAATTAACAGGTATACTTTATGAAAGCAGAAATTAAATTTGTAAAGACACGGGATTTCATTAAAACCACTGCAAGCGGGCAGCTTAACTTAACTGAAAGCAAAAAGATGCTTACTGAAATTGCCCGGCTTAACACAAAAGATGAATTGCATGATATTATGGTGGATATAAGAGAGACCGAACCGGGTTTATCGCTTTCTGATATTTATGAACTTGTTACCGAAGTCGGCAAACACCGCCAGGCATTCAGGAAAAAAATTGCAATTCTGCTGGGTCCGCAGCACGATATAGATAAAGCCAGGTTTCTCGAAATGTGCGCCTCTAACCGCGGGTATAATGTAAATGCATTTGATGAATTTGAAGATGCTGTAAACTGGCTTATGGGCGAAGAAAAGGAGTAATTTAATCTGACTGAAAAAAATTTTAATATGCAGGAATTTTCGCATTCAATTTACCTTGATGCGGCAATTGATGAAGTTTATAAATATGCTGCAGCTGCTTCCGGGATAATTAAATGGTTTATCGGGGAGTGTGATTATTTTGATAAAGACGGAAATATAATAGATAAGGCCAGACCTGCTGTTAAAGGAAATAAATTCAGATGGAAATGGCTGGCAAAAGACCTTGAAATATACGGCGAAGTTCTGGAAAGTAAAGAAAATGATACATTTGGCTTTACATTCGGCAGTAATTTTAATGTTACAATTAATTTAAGCATTTCTTCCGGAAGAACGAGGCTTGATCTGTTACAGAAATACAATAAAAACTCTGTTAAAAACGATTTTGCGCATATTAACTGCTGTGTTTGCTGGGTTTTTTTTCTCACAAACCTGAAATCAGTTATTGAACATGGTGTTGATCTCAGGGAAACTGTTTCGGAAGATGAAGCGCTGGTTAACAGATAAAAAAGCAGGAAGCTGTTACACTTCCTGCTGTTCAACTAACCCCCTAACGTGTAAAGGAAACTCAATTTCAGTATGTTTAATATTGTGTCTTCACACTGAATTTTTCTACCTGGTTCTTTACAGCGGGGATAGTTCTTAAATATTCATAAATTGCTCCAAGATCTTCTTCTGTCATTCCAGCATATACTGTCCATGGCATAAAAGTCTGGAAATCTCCCGGCTTATACGGTGTATTTCCGTATGCAGGGTCGCTGCACTGTTTAAATCTTTTAATGAACTGTTCTTTAGTCCATAAACCAAGCCCTGTTTCATTATCAGGCGTAAGGTTGGCTGTTCTTACAACTGTGTTGCCTGGCATATCGATCTCTATCCCGCCGGTAAGAAATTTACCGGGTTCGGGTACACCGTCTTTCGAAGGTGTATGACAGTCTGTACATGAAGCGCCTTTAACCAGGTATTCACCGTATGCAACTAAATTCTTTTTATCAGGCTTCTGGGTAAATGAATTTTTCTGTGGAATTGTTTTCATGATCATGCTCATCGGGAAATTTGCCTTACTTTCCGGAACGTCATTCTTTATCGAAGGAAGTGTTCTGATGTATGCAATCACTGAATAAATATCTTCCCTGTCCATTGTTCCGTACACCAGATAGGGCATTATCGGGAAAAGAACTGAACCGTCTTTGCGGATACCTTCCGTGATTGCTCTTAAAAGCTCACCGTCTGTCCAGTTACCGACACCGTATGGAGTAATGTTTTTTGCATAAAAAGTACCTGGTAAACCTAATTCTTCATCAAATTTATCGCCGCCCATTCCTTCTGTTCCGGGTTTAACCGGACCTGAAAGCTTGCTGAAATCCCTTGTTGAATGGCAGTCAACACATCCGGCTGAATGGTTAAATATGTATTTCCCGCGTTCCAGCCTTTCAGGCGTTATTTCTATCTTTATATCCTCAGCTTTTAATTCTGCGGGAAATTTCTGATTGAAGTAAACATACCCTGATACTGCCAGTACTATCACAAGGCTTAAAAATATCAGAGCAATTTTCTTGAATTTTTTCATTTTTCTTTTATATATGTTTTGTTAGTTGGTTGTTAATTTTTTTATTTTACAAGTATCATTTTCTTTGTATCTGAAAATTCTGCACCATCAGTATTTTTTACATTTATCCTGTAGAAGTATACTCCTGAAGAAATACCTGCTGCATTAAATAATACCTCATGTGAACCGGCAAACATGTTTTCATTAATTAAAGTTTTAACTTCTCTTCCTGTTATATCAAATATTTTCAGCGTAACAAGCCCTGCTGCCGGAAGTGAAAATTTTAATGCAGTAGAAGGATTGAACGGGTTCGGGAAATTCTGTTCAAGCTTAAAGCCAGAAGGTATATTATTGTTCCCGTTATTCCCTGTTGAAGTGAGATCCGGGGTATATTTCTGAATATTACCCTCTTCACCAAAGAACATAAGTTTTGTTGGTGTTACAATGCTGAATGTCCTTATGATGTTACCTGATTTTGACTGCTGTTTCTGCCATGTATCACCGGCATTGGTAGAAATAAACAGCTCGCCGCCTGAGCCAACTGCATATGCAAGATTATTATTGTAAAACTTAACATCATTAATTGTATATGGAGTTAATCCTGAAACTGAGCTCCAGTTTGCTCCAAGGTTAGTTGATTTCATAATTCTGCCGAATATACCCGATACAAGAATTACACCGTTTGAATTAGCAGCAACTTTTGTCAGGGTTATACCTGAGCCGCCTGCAATTGAATCCCACGAATTCCCTGCATTTGTTGTTCTTAATACAACACCGCTGTTTCCGCAGATAAAACCTGTGTTCTGATCAAGAAATGTAATTCCGTTCAGGTAAACATTTGAGCTTTGGGGTGTTAATGTCCAGTTTGTTCCGCCGTTGGTTGTCCGGTAAATTTTTCCGGGTTCGCCGATTGCATAACCGTTCTGTTCAGTTGTAAAATGGATTGACCATCCGTAAAAATTAGATGCTATTTGTGCTCCTGACCAGTTTTCACCGCCATTGGTGGTTTTAATAAAATATCCGCTTGAATGAATTCCGTACCCATACTGGCTGTTAAGGAATTTTAATTCATAGATATATGAGCTGTTAAGGCTTTGGATCTCTGACCAGTTTTCTCCGCCGTTAGTAGTCTTTAAAAATTTATTGCCGTGCGCGCCTATAAATCCTGTATTTGCATTTGCAAAAGCGCTGGAATAAATTGTACCGGATTGCGGTGTAACTTTAGCAATCCAGTTTGCACCGGCATTGGTTGAAGTATATACTCTTCCTCCGTCGCCAACTGCTATAAAGCTGTTGGTAAAGTTGTTAGTAATACCCCTGAAAGGAAAAACTCCGAAGCTTGTTTGTGTCCAGTTATCACCGCCATTGGTTGTTGTCCAAATAGAACCAAGCTCACCGATTGCCGCTCCAAACTGCCCGGTAAATGAAATATCATATATACCGTAGTTTGAAATTGATACGCTTGAAACAAATGACACACCCCAGTTTGTAGTTTTAAGTATTCTTCCCTGGGTTCCTGTAACATAGCCGGTGCCAAGTGTATTAAAATACACCCTGAACAAAGCAGATGTTGTTCCTGTTGAAACTGTATCCCAGTTAAGCCCTGCATTTGAAGTTCTGGCAAAGAAGCCGTTATCACCTGTAATAAAACCGGTGGTTTTGTTCACAAAGTGAACTCCATAAAAATTCCTGTTGTACGGTGTATTTATTAAATGCCAGGAAGTACCCTGTGTAGTGGTTCTTAAGATCTTTCCTTGTTGACCAACTGCAAACCCTGTATCCCTGCTTAAAAAGCTGATTCCTCTGAGTGAAGTTGTAACAGGGGTTTGTACATGAACCCAGCTTGCACCAAGATTTGTTGTCCATAAAACGGTACCGCTATCGCCGCAGGCAACAACATCATTAAGCCATGCATATGTAATATCCGATATCATTCTTTTTGTCGGTGTGTTCTGCACCTGCCAGGTAGCACCCATATCTGTGGTTTTCATTATAGTGCCAAGGTGACCAACAGCAAAACCTTCAGTGTTGCTGTTCATAACAACAGAAGAAAGGTTATTGCCCTGCGGTTTCGGGGTTACCCATTCCCATGTTTGTGATAATGCCGGTATAACAGCAATTATCATTAATAAAACAATTTTTAATATATTTTTCATTTTTGGTTAGTTGTATTTATAATTTTTAATTGATTTTTGTTTTTAGTTCTTTTTTCCTCCTCCCCTGGATGTACCTGGGGAGGATTCAAAAAGTAAATTACCTGGAGGAGTAATTCAGATCTTTGCTTTCTGTATTTGCGGTTTCTTTATAATTTTTATAAACCATATAAAGCTCACCGGCTATCAGAGTGAAAATTATTGTGAAAATTGAGATTACAGTTAACATTTTTTTACTTCTTTCTATTATTTTTTTAAATTATTTTGATTTTATTTTTTTTTATTGTTTTTTATTTTCAGTAAATCTTTATTTCCATTTGATTTTTTTCCGGGTACTTTTGGCTCCTGTATATGTAATTTTCGTTTTCCCGGTTTAGGTTTTCTTTCACCGTGCTTCCGTTCTCTGTTGCTGCCATCGGCAGGCTCATCAATGTCAGAAGCACCAGAACGAAAAAAAGTGTTAACAGGTGTCTTAATATTCTGTGATGCATTTTAATTTTTCCTTTTGTTTAGTTTCACTGTTGAAGCAAAGATATAACACTGAACCTGGCTGGAAAAATTGAATTTCTTCTAAAATTTAACGTCGCTTGGAAGTATTTTACCTTTTAAATTGCAAAAATTGATTATTTTCGCTATTTTTCACTGTTTTAATTACTGTTATTTCTGTTGAAAATTAAAAACACGCTAACCTTAATTTGCCCGGCAGTTATTTTATTGTTTTAGGGCGATATTCCATTCATAAAACATTAATTATACATATACTTAATAATTGAAAACTGTTAGTGATGATCTTTTCAGGCTGATAAAAAGCTTAAATAAATCTGAAAAGGGGTTTTTTAAAAAATTTGCGGCTAAAAATGCTTCGGGAAGCAAACAAAACTATATTGTCTTGTTCGAAGCAATTGATGCGCAGGATGAATATGACGAAGAAAAGCTTAAACAAAAGCTTCGTGATCCGGCGCTGGTTAAGCAGCTTCCTGTATATAAAGTTTACCTGTTCAATTTAATTTTGAAAGCTCTGAACCAGTACAGCGCTTATGATAATACTGAATCTCAGCTAAATGATATGCTCTCGGGTATCAGGATACTTACTTCGAAGCATCTTTACCCGGAAGCATTGAAAATCATCAGGAAAGCCAAGACCCTTGCATATAAATTTGATAAGCATAAATTCATTATGGAGCTTCTTGCTGCAGAAAGGCATATATTAATGCTGCGCCCTGTTAAGGATATGCTGAATAAAAGAAATGAGATATACGGTTTACAGCTTGACCTGGTTGAAAGAATAAAGGAGTTTTATACTCAAAACATGTTCAGCGACAGGATGACCATCATGGTAGATAACCAGGCAGATTTCAGGAAAAATGAACAGGAGCTTGAAAAAATAATCAGCGACCCTGCCTTTGGCAGCAAAACCACGATACGCGGATATTTTGCAATGATGAACCATTTCCACACACTGCTGGTTTACAGCGGAGCAAAAGGAAACAATGAGCAGATACTTAATCAGCTTAAGGAACAGATTGAGTTTGAAGAATCCCACAGCCAGTTCATTAATGAAAATCCCCAGAATTATATTTACCTACTCATAAATTATCTTTTATATTCGCATTATGCGCGTGATGCAAAAAAAATATCCGATGCAAAGTCAAAGCTTGAGGTTATCAGGAAAAAGATAAAGGGCAGGCTTCCCAGGGAAACAGAGATACAGATACTGTTTCATGCATCGAATGTAGAAATGATCATTTATGAAAAGTCATGTGATATATTATCCGGAAGAAACAAAATAAAACAGATAGAGCAGGACCTGAAAACCTACGGTAATGATGTTCCGGCAAATGTAAAAGCCCTTATGTACATCAACATTTCATGTTTCAGTATTATTGATGATAACTTTGATATCGCTCTTAAATATTTAAATAAAGTGCTTAATTCTCCGGAGCTTACAGAACGGAAAGATGTGATGCAGATAGCTAAAATGCTTGAGCTGCTTGTACATTACGAACTGAATAATTTTGACCTTATTGAATACCTGCTTAAGCCCGCAGTAAAATTCTTCAGGTCAGAAGGAAAAAATTCAACTGTATCTAAAATACTTCTGAAGTTTTTTGCAGAAGTAATAACCCTCAATAAAGACGACCATAAAGAAAGCTTTATGGAGCTGGTTTACAAGCTTAAGAAGGTTAAGGATCCGGATGTACTTATGGGATTCTTTGATTTCATTTCCTGGGCAGAAGCCCATTCTGATAATACCGGGTTAATAAGTGTTTTAAGAAATAAAAATTTAAAGTAAATTTAATAGTAATTATAATTATACTGATCAGCAGGAGGGTTTATAAATAATGAAAACTGTTAGTGATGACCTGTTCAGGCTTATTAAATCCCTCAGCAAGTCAGAAAAAGGCTATTTTAAAAAATATGCCGCAAAAAACGAAACCGGAAGCAAACAGAATTATATCCTTTTATTCGATGCAATTGATACAATGTCTGAATATGACGAAGAGCTTTTAAAAAAGAAGCTTAAAAATGCTGCTTTTGCAAAACAAATACCTGTTTATAAAGTATACCTGTTTAACTTAATTTTAAGATCGCTGTCCCAAATATCAGTCGTTTCTGATGCCGGGGCAAAAATAAAAGAATACCTTGAAAATACCCGGCTGTTATCTTCCAAAGCCCTGTATAAAGAAGCATTGAAGCAGCTGAAAAAAGCCAAAGAGCTAGCCGTTAAATATAATAATTATATACTGCTGCTGGATGCGCTTGTTGCAGAAAGAAATATCATTACTGTAATGCCTGATAAAAATATTTCGGATATCAGGAAAAATCTTTACAGCGAGCAGATCACTATAATAAACAGGTTCAGGAAAAATCTGGAATACAGCTGGCTGAGCGACCAGATGGTAATATGCGTAGAGCAAAAAGGTGATTTTTCTGTTGAAGAAAGAAGGCTTGAAATGGAAAACATCCTGAAATCACCTCTTATAAGCAACGAAAAAAATGCAGAGGACCTGAATATGATGTTTTATCTTCTGCATACAAGGCTGCTTTACTTCCTTGGTAAAAATAATCTTGAAGAAGTCAGGAATATTCTGGGAAGAGAAATTGACCTGCTTGAAGCAAACAGGCATTTTGTTGATGATAATCCCAGAAATTACTCAAATGCGCTTATAAACTACCTCCTCTTTTCACAGATAACCGGATACAGAGAAGGGGTTTTGGTAACAATTTCAAAGCTGAACAGGCTGAGGAAAAAACTGAAGAACAAAGTTCCTCTTTCGCTTCAGATCCAGATATTTTTCCATGCTGCAAATTCAGAGATACTGGTCTACAGGAATTCTGCCGACCTCAGAAGAGGCAGGAATCTTATTAAAAAAATCAATGAAGAGCTTCCTAAATTCGGAAACGAAATTCCTCCCCAGCTCAGAATAGCCCTTTTAAGCAATATTGCCTCGTTTCTTTTTATGGACGGACAGTATGACGAAGCTTTAAAAATGAATTCAAAGCTGCTTGATGAATCAGGGCCGGCATTTAAAAGCGATGTGTTCCAGTTTTCCAAGATCCTGAATATCATCATTCATTATGAACTTAATAATTTTGACCTGCTGGAATATCTTGTAGAAAGTACGTATAAATTCTTCAGGGATAAAAATGTTATGAAAAAAATGGAGAACATTTTGTTCGCATTTTTTAAAAAACTGGTCAGGTCAGGTCCGGATGAACACAAAGAGCTTTTTGATGAACTGCATTTTAACCTTAAAAAACTTGAGCTTGATGATAATACTTATAACCTGCTAACCATGTTCGATTTTATTATTTGGGCAGAATCTCATGCATCGGGTATCCCGATGCCGCAATTGATAAAAAATAACAGTTCAAAAATCAATAAATAAACTATGAAAACAAAGTACTGCAATATTTTAGTTTCTTTTTTATCAATTTTAATTTTTATAGGCAGCATAAAAGCTCAGAACGACAGCAGCAAATCCAAAGAAGAGGTTAAGTGGGAAATGAAGGTCTATTATTTCGTGTTCCTTAATGCCGTGAAAGACAGACCAAAGCTTGATTCTGCCGAAGCAATGGAAATCCAGAAAGGTCATATTGCAAACCTGGAACGGATGTATTATGAAGGAAAATCGAAGCTTGCCGGGCCGTTTATGGATGGCGGTGAAATGAGGGGAATTGTAATTCTTGATGTAGCCTCTGAAGAAGAAGCGCGCAGTGAACTGAGCCGTGACCCCGCAATAATAAAAGGCAGGCTTGAAGCAGTAATAAAACAATGGTACGGTCCGGCCGGTCTGTACGTAGAACCAAAAGCGCGGGAATAAATTATATATTATCGTAATTGCGGATTATCATGCCGGTAACTTCTGTAAATCCCAGCTTTTTATAATAAGGTGCCAGTGAGGTGTCACAGCAAAGATCAATCATATAATAATCTTTAAGCTGTTCAAGCATTCTTTTAACCAGTTCGTTTCCAATTCCCTTTTTTCTGTACTCAGGCAGTACTTCAAGAAGAGGAATGTAAGCTGAAAGCGTTTTATCTGTAACAGCATTTATAAAACCAACTACTCTGTTACCCTCGTATGCAACTATTACAAAGTCACTGTTCTTAAGTAAATTAAACCTTTTTGCAGTGGAAGGCTTTTTCTTCCAGCCCTCAAAAAATTCAGCAAGATCTCCTCCAGTCAATCCTGTAATATCATTTTTATATTCCGTCATTTTACAAGTATATCCTTCCATTCATCAGTGTATATTCTTATTCTGTTTTTCCGCTCCCGTCAGGTCCTTAGACCTGACGGTTTCTTGTGTCAGTTCTGAGGAACTGACACTAACAATAAAATCTCCGGTTTGGACAACTAAATTGTTTGACAACTATAATTTTTTTACTTCCGGCTTAAAACATCCTTCCATGCATCAGTGTTTTGCCCATACTTAAATTTATAACCGGCATCTATGATCTTATTTGCCGAGGCTTTTCTGCCATCAAGCACTACGGCAGACATTTCGCCGAATACAGCTTTTATCATGAATGCAGGTGTCATCATATACGCAGGCCTGCCAAGCAGCCTTGCTGCATTTTTTGTGAATTCCGCATTTGTAACAGGGTGCGGCGCCGCTGCATTATATATTCCTTTTACATTTTTATTTTCTGAAGCAAAAAAATATATCCCAACCAGGTCATCAATATGTATCCACGATACATACTGTCTGCCGCTTCCAAGCGGTCCGCCAATAAACATTTTTACAGGCATTAATAATTTTTTTATAGCTTCTGAATCCTGCGCCATTACCAAACCGGTTCTTAAAACTACTGTTCTTATGCCGTATTGTTCAGCCTTAAGCGCTTCCTTTTCCCAGTCATTTGTCATTTTTCCCAAATATCCCTGAGCAGGGGGAGCCTCTTCGGTCATTTCTCTGCTGCCCGTATTGCCGTAATAATCAACCCCTGAAGCGCTTATAAAAACCTCCGGCTTTACTTTCATCTCTTCGAACAAACTTATCAGTTTGCCTGTGGTTTTTATTCTTGAATCATAAAATTCCTTCTTTGCTGAATCTGTCCACCGTTTCGCTCCTAGATTAGAGCCTGCAAGATTGATCACAGCATCTATTTTTTCATCCTTTAGCTGTAAATAATCATCTATATATGTTATTTTTTTATAATCCTTTAGTTTTTTTGCTGCAGAAACGGGGTTTGTTGTTAATGCAATATAAGAATCTCCCCGTTCAAGTATCTTTTTTACCAGGTACCCGCCTATAAACCCAGTTGCTCCGGTTATCAGAAATGTTTTAGGCATAATTATTTTATAATTCCCAGCTCCGTTAATATTTTATCTGTTATTGCCCTTCGGGATTCAGCAAACCTTTTATTTTCAAGGCTGCTTTCAACATTTGTCGCATAAAAATAAACATTACCGTCTTTTTCCACCCAGCCTACAAGCCAGCCAATATCAGCCGTATCGCTTTGCGACCAGCCTGTTTTGCCGCGCATTAAATAACCGTTGGTATCTGCAAGAACTATAATACTTTTGACTATATCCATTGATCTTTTTGAAACCGGCAGCTCTTCTTTATATAACCTCTTCAGAAAATCGATCTGCTGAATCTGTGTAATTCTAAGCGCACCTGTAAGCCAGAACCGGTCAACACCACCATCTATATCTTTATTGCCGTAATTTAATTTATCATACATTTCTCTTAGTTTATCATAACCAACTCGCCTTGCCAGCTCCTGAAAATATGGAACCCCGGATACTCTCATTGCTTCTTTAAGGTTAAGGTCTTTATTCCATGCATCGACCCATCTTTTTACTCCGTCCCACGGAATTACAAAATTTTCATCTTTAATAACACCGGTTTCAAGCCCAATCAGCGCATTTATGATCTTTGATGTCGAGGCCGGGCTGAATTCTATGTTACATCTTACGGAATCATAATATAAATATTTATCATTTTTTAAATCATACATAACAAACGAGCCTTTTACATCAAAATCGTCAAAATATTTTTTAAAATCCTGCGCTGCAGCAAAAAAAGAAGTAAATAATAGTATTAAAATTATAGCTTTCTTCATTACTTATTTATGTATTTAATTGTTTGCGGAAAATTTAAATATTGCAGCATTAAATTTTGAAGTTTAAAAAATGCAGTGATGAACTCACCTGAAGAATACAAAAATAACCTGTTAAAGTTTGATTTACAATCATTCCTAAAGGAATACAATGGTTATAATGCATTAAAACTAACAAAAAATTTCCCGGGAACATATAAACTGCTTGCGGCACAGCTTGCCTTATATGATAAAGCAAAGAAAAAACTTCCCCTTATGGCATCAGCTTTCTGTTATTTCACCTCCAAAAGCCTTGAACAGGCAAGCTCTGAAGCTCTGGCAAATTACAAGGCTTCGCTGGTTCAGGGTGATCTGTTAATAGATCTTACGGGCGGTTTGGGCTCTGATGATATTGCATTTTCCGGCAGATTCAAAAATATAATTTCTGTTGATAAAGACAGCGAACTAAACCTGCTTGCTGAAGTGAATTTTATCAAGCTTGGAATAAATAATATTAAGAGAATTTCCTCTGATGCTGAGGGATTTATTACAGGTGACTTAAAAGCAGACCTTGTTTATATTGATGCCGACAGAAAACCAGGCTCTTCCGGAAAAAAATCGGTTACGCTTCATGATTCATCCCCAAACGTACTGAAAATTATCAACAGGCTGTTTGATATATCTCCGGAAATTATGATGAAGCTTTCTCCAATGGCAGATATTTCTTATTTAATAAAAAATTTACCCTGTTTAGCTGAAATTCAGGTTATATCACATAAAAATGAAGTGAAGGAATTACTGGTTATATTGAAAAGAGGTTATTCAAAAAATCCTTTAATTTCAGCAATTGAGCTGAGCAGTACCGGAAATGAAAAATTAAATCAATTTTCTGAGCCTTCTCAAAAAATTAACGAATCCGGGTTTGCTGAATCAGGTTTGTATTTTCTTGAGGCAGCAAATGCGCTGATAAAATCAGGACTGGTAAATAATTATGCATATCAAAATGGATTAAAGCTGGTTTCATCCAGCAGTGTTTTCATGATAACAGATAAACCGATACAAAATCCGTTTGGCAGATATTTTAAGCTGGTAAATTCTTTTTCTTTCAGTAAATCTGCTTTTAAAAATTATCTGTCAGAAAATAATATTAAATCAGCCAATATAACCTGCCGCAGCTTTCCGGCAAAACCTGATGAGATATTAAAAAATTTTGGATTAAAAGACGGGAGTAATGATTATTTCTTCTTTACAGCCGGGGAAAATAAAAAAAAGCTGGTATTTCATTGCCAAAAGCTGCAGTAAAAAAACAAGGGTGCAGCCTTTTTTGAGACCGCACCCTATGGGATATTAGAGGAGAATCATGTAAAACATGATCTTTGAAGCAAACTTTTTATTATTCCTCTAATATTAATTTATTAATTATCGTCCGGCTGACCGTCTTTATTATCATCACGGAAAGCTCTTTTAAAAGAATTTTTTAAATTATCATCAATCAGGTCATCATTGGATGAATTTCCCGGGTCCAGAACATTACCGTTATTAATAAACCAGAGTGATGGATTTACAAGCAATGTGATGTTTCTGCTTCCGTTGCCAGTATTTAAAGGAGCATTAAGATTAATGATAATACCTGCGCTTTTTCTGGATTTATAAACAAACGGGTTTTCGTTATATGTTCCCTTGATTATGAATGAATATCTCTGGTTGCCGCTTGTTCCTTCACGGAATTCAGGGTCGGGGATCGGCTCTGTATCTTCGGGTTTATGGATCTTAAGCTTAATCTTGTTCCAGGAACCTGAAGGCAGGTTACCTGCTGTAACGCTTACAATTTGTCCGCCGGTATTAAAATAAATAACCACAGGTGATATATGTATTTCGTGGCTTATACCTGATGGTTCTGTTTCAAGCTCAATTTCTGTTATCAATGCCTTGGCTTCGGTAATTACCGGGTAATTAGAGCCTGTTATGCTTTCATCCAGCTTTACGCTCATGCTGGTATTGCCTTCTGTGTTTCCCCCGGTATTGTTATTTACAGCAGAATCTTCTCCGCAGCCTGTAAATACAAGTAAAATTATAAATAAGATACTGAACAGGATAGTTGTTGCAGCTGATCTTTGAATTGTGTGTGCGCTTTCGGTTTTCATTTTTTTCTTTCCGTTCTGTTACTTATACTCTTTGGAGTATAAATATTCTTTAATTTTAATTTATTGTGTTCATATCCTGCTTCATTGATCACGAACATTTTTCCCTCAACAAACACCCACATATAAGTGTTTATATCCCGTTTGTAAAGCTTATCCCATTTTGCTTTAACTGACAACTTTAAATTAATCTCCAATTCCAAGAATGCTTAAAGCATTCAAAATATACCCGGAAAATCCGGGCAGTGAAAGCAGTATCGGAAGTGTCATAGCCAGAACCGCTACTGCAAATAAAATGTTTTTAAATGATTTGATGATAATTGAGCTTAAATCCATAATAGTATTCCCCCCTTGATCAACTATTATTATTTCAGATGAACCTTTAAAAATTTATTTTACCAGAACCATTTTCCTGGTTTCAGAATATCCATCGGATGTTAACCGGTAAAAATACACACCGCTTGTCAGCCTTCCGGCTGTAAAATCTGCTTCATATTCCCCCGGCTTAAGATTTTCACTCACAAGTGTTTCAACTTCCCTGCCTAAAATATCAAACACTTTAAGTTCCGTAAATGAAGCTTTCTTTACTGCAAACCTTATCTTTGTCTGCGGGTTAAAAGGATTAGGATAATTCTGTTTAAGTGAAAAATTATCCGGAATATTTATGTTTATGTTAATTATTCCGATAACATTCAATGTATCAAGATAAAAATTTACTGTATCCTGATTAATTGTCCCCAATGTTACCTGTCTTGTTTCTGTTTCATATCCTATACGCTGAACGGTAAGACTATATATCCCTGCCTGCAGACCGGTGAATGAATACTGCTGGTTATCGTCTGTTACATCAGCAGCAATGTATGAAGTATCTTTCTTAAGGTAAACAACCGTACCTTTTAAAAACGGAAATCCGGTAATAATAACATTTGCGGGAGGCAATATGTTCAAATAAGCATATCCTCCTAAATTTACTGCATTATCACCGGCTGATGCACTGCCACTCGGTATAACCACAATATTTATGTTTTGAAGATTGGTGTTTGCGTACAGAATTCCTGCCTGTAACCATTGAATTGTTGATGGATAAAAAGTCGGAACATAATTAGTTTCTCCCTGTTCATCAAGCAGTTCATCATCAGGAAATATCATAACTCTTAAAGTAGTATCACCCCTGGGAACACGGTTTAATGTATAATTACCGCTTATTACCTGAGCTGAATCGACAAATATCAGTTCTTTTGTCACAACATCCATTCTTATTATTCTGATCTTGCCGATTAAAACATTCTGCCCGTTTTGATATTTGACTGTACCACTTACTGATACATTATTAACCGGACCCCACTTAGCAGCAAAGTAACACCATTTGCCTCCTGCAGTTGTAAACTCACCCCCGGAATATAGCATTGTATCGGTTGAATTAAATGTATGTAAAGCATAAACATGGTCATTGTGTCCGGTTAAAAGCCTGCTCCATGTACTTCCGTTCCATGAAGTAATTCTGTCAACAAACAAGCCTGTTCCTGTTTTCCTGAAATTTCCGCCGACTATTAAAGAATTTTTGAAGACACTGAAAGCCTCAACCGGCCCGTCATCAAGTCCGCCGCCAACACTTACCCAGCTGCTGCCGCTCCATTTTGCAATATATTTTCTGTCGTTTCCGCCTATATGCATAAAATCTCCGCCGGCAAACAATTCGTTATTATATACTGTAACTGCGTTTACATTACCGTCAAAACTATCACCGTTAAAAGCGCTCCAGACTGACCCGTTCCATTTTGCGATATTTTCCATATTTGTGGAACCTGATTCTTCAAACCTTCCTCCGGCAACAAGGTTTCCCTGGAAGACTGTAAAAGCATTTACCCTGTCTCCGCTGCCTGTAAGACCGTTACCCATGGATACCCATACAGAACCGTTCCAGCGCGCTACATTATCGGCTCCGCCGGGCATTGAAAAATTGCCGCCTGCTATTATACTGCCTGAATATACAATAAGCGCATTAACATCATCGCCAAAACCTGATGACATTGCAGACCAGTTCGTGCCGTTCCATCTGGCAACTCGGTTTGCATTTGTAATTCCCGCCTGTGTGAACGAACCGCCAACTATCAGATCGCTTCCGCTGACAGTTAATGCCTTTACTTCACCGTTAACACCTGCTCCAAGTGCTGACCATGTGTTAGTAACGGGGTCATATGCGGCTATGTTCTGTACATTTACGCTTCCTGCCCTCGTAAAATTTCCGCCATAAATAATCTTCCCGTTATATGATGTTATTGCATATACAGTATCGTTAGTTCCGTTCTGCAAACCTGTACCTAAAGTCTGCCAGGTATTGGTTTGCGAAATGATCAGTGAACCCGTGGTTGCAAGGAAAATAAACAGTATTTTAACAATTGTATTCAATTTTTATATCCCCTAATATTATTCATTACTTTTTGGAAGAGCTTTATCCCTGAAGTCTTCTGGTTTATCAGCATCGCGCCATGACTGCTCAAAATACAAAGCCATCGCCTCTGCAAAATTCTGGTTCTTTACAATTATATCACTTCTGTTGTACCTGGATACCGTAGGATCAACAAGGCTGATATAAACTACCTTTCTGTCAAATATTGCCATGTTCTGGTAAACTTTTTTTGTAAGCTTAACTTCGCCGCCTTCGCCTTTCATTTCATTCAGTATATCTATCAGCTTTTGAACGCCTACTACAACCCATTTGCCGCCTTCATTTATTCTGAAATTTTCACTTATTTCATATATTGTTTTTATTACACCGCCGCCTGTAATGAAATTTTTTGTAAATTCATCAATCGATGTATCAGCCATAACTTCAAGCTTATTCATAAGCAGCAGCTCTTTTGATGATGCTTCCCATAACTGCATAAATTTAGCAGAACGGTGTTTGTTGAATCCCTTGATAAGCTCCACGTCCACCTTTTCCCCCTCAAGCTCCTTAGCTTTAAAGATAGGCGTAAGCTTATCAAAAGAATCTTTCAGCCTGGTTGTTTTATTAACATAAGTATCGTGAATTTCCTTTTCGATCTTATCCTGAACAACTTTCGGGTCTATAATTTCATACTTTGCTACGCTGCTTGTTTGTATCTCGTTGCATATCCCTTTTTCTGTAAATGCTTTCAGAATATCATATGCAGAAGAACGTGCAATTTCAGCTTTTTTAGCTATTTCGCTTGCTGTAAGAAGATTTCCTTCAAATAACACGCAAAATACTCTGGATTCGTAATTTGTGAAACCTAAAGCTTCGAGATTTTGGATGATTTCTTTCATTTAATTTCTGCCGTCTGTTTAACTACGGCAATTATAATTATAATTGTTTTACTTGTCAATACCTAAATTTATTAAAATTTAGTATTGTATATTTCTGTTTTACAATAGTTTATTATTTTACTAAAAGCATCCTTTTTGTTTCAGTAAATTCATTTGATACTATTGTATAAAAATAAACACCGCTTGAATAATTTGCTGCATCCCACGATACTTCATATACTCCTGCGTTATAAAAACCGTTTACTAGTGATTCTACCATCTTTCCCGATGCATCATATACCGAAACTTCAACATTTCCCATTTTTGTAATTGAAAATTTGAATTTGGTTGACGGGTTAAACGGATTGGGATAATTCTGGCTAAAAGAAAATCTTTCCGGTGTTAAAATTGAAATATTCGTAATTCCCAGTGTAGCGCCCCTGTATTTAATTACTCCACCGGCGCCTACTGTCCAGCCCCTTCCGGTTGATGGAAAAAATACATCATTCAGCTCTGTTACTGTACCGCTGTTATCATTTACCCATGTTGCGCCGTTATTTGTGGTAATATAAATTGCGCCTGCTTCGCATACCGCTGCGCCAAGATTTGCCTCCGGGAAGTGAATTGCATTAACACTCTGAAAAATTCCGGTGCTTCTTGTGCTCCAGCTTGTACCGCCGTTAGTGGTATATAAAAGCATGTCATTCTGCCCGCCTGCAAAACCGGTAAGTTCATTGAGCATAAATATACCGTGAAAATCATTTGTTGTGTTTGAAGTCTGGGCGGAAAAATTTGCACCGCTGTTCTGGCTGGCTGATATCACCCCGCCATCGCCTACAAGCCACACTTTTGAGCCTGCTGCGTATGATCCCCTGAATCTTGTTGAACCCGGTGTTACAGAGCTCCAGCTTACTCCTCCGTTAGTTGACCTGATAATAACTCCGTCAACTCCGGCAGCATAAACCATATTGTTAGCTCCGAAGGAAACCGTTCTTAAATTATTTGTTATACCGCTGGTCTGCTGAACCCAGGTTGTCCCGCCGTTCGTTGTTCTGTAAACCCTTCCGTTATCGCCAACTATTATTCCGGTTGATGCGCTGACGAATGCAACATCATGCAGGTCTTCATTTGTTACTCCGTTAATTGCCAGCCAGGCTGCGCCGCCGTTTGTAGTATATCTTATTGTTCCAAAATCCCCTACAGTAAATCCCTTCAGGTTATCTGTAAACCAAACAGCATGCAGGGTGTTTGTTGTACCGCTGTTCTGGGATACCCAGTTCTGAGCATTTGAAGATTTTGAAAGTAAAACTATTGCTGTTACTATCAGCAAAAATACTGTGAAGCTTTTAAATTGTTTTTTGAAGTTCATTTTTAAATCCCCCTTTTATTTATTGGTTAATATTAGTTATATTTATTTTTTTGTGATGATCTTCCTGTTTCCTGTTTCTCTCTGAAATTATCAGCTTTGATTTATAATTCTTATAAAGTAATTTTCCTTTACCTTTGCAGTTCGTACTTTCCAGCTTCCCGTTACGGAATACCCAGAAGTATTTTTCCTGTTCATCATTAAACTTATTTACTGAATTCCTCATTTCAGATTTTCCTCTGTTCATATTTTTAATTACTGTCCGGCTGTCCGTCTTTATTATTATCTACAAATGCTTTTTTAAAAGATGCCTTTATATTGTTATCAATCATATCTGCATTTTGCGGTAAATTCGGGTTCAGTACATTTGAACCGTTTTTAAACCATCCTGTTTTGTTGAATACAAGTGTTAAATTCTGATTTTTGAGGTTTATATTGCTTGAGCTGTTCATGTTAATGACAATATCCATCGATTTTTTTGATTTATACACAAAAGCTGCACCATTATATGTTCCCTTTATGATAAATGAATACCTTTTGTTTTCTTCACTTCCTTCCTTAAATTCGGGATCACTTATTGACTGACCGTCTTCAGCTTTATGAACCTGGAATTTGGCTTTGGTATATATATCGCGAACAACATATCCGCTCATCAATTCCTTTAAGCTGCCGTCAAGCGCCAGGTTTATAACATACGGCCCCGTATGGTGAAGCTGGTTCAGCCCGTCTCTTTCGCGTTCATACTGGATATCAGTTATTAAAGCTTTTGCTTCGGTAATTACAACTATATCAAGCGGTGTATCAAAAGCATTATCATCAGCTTTAACGTTAACGCTAAGCTCTGTAGCTCCGCTGGGTATAACTATATCGCCGCCTATATCGCATCCTGCAATAATTACAGCCCCGGTAAATAATACTGATTTTAAAATTGATTTGAATATGCTGTTAGCTTTCATTTTTGTTCCCTGTTATATATATAATTTTATAATTTATTTTATTTTTTTAGTAATAGAAAATTCCCCTGTAATGATAGAACAGTAATAATTGCCTTTTGTAAATTTAGAATGATTCCATCTGAGCTCATGTGTACCTTTTCCGAAACTGCTTCTTGAAATTTCATCAACAGTATTACCCTTATCATCATAAATTTTTATGTTAACAAAACCTGGTCTATTAAGTGAAAAGGATATAATGTTTATATCGGCAAATGAATTATAATAATCACCGGCAGGTGTGAATTCTGAATTATTAATATTATTATTTTCATCAGGCTGTTTGCCGGAAGCAATTGTACCGTTATAGTTAATTTCGTAAGATGGCTTTATCCACTCAACATCTTTGAATGTTTGAGAATTGGCAGAAATTACCAAGAAGAAGAATAAAAGACTGGTTATTGTTGCTGATTTCATTACTTTTTAAATTTATTTGATTTTTTGTTTATTTTCGTTGTTTTTTCTGATTGCAATAATTGCCGTATGTTTAACTACGGCAATAATAGCACATAATTTTTAATTTGTCAAGACCCGAAACCTAACGTTTAGAGGGTATAAAATATATATAGTTGTTTTAACAAGTTTTACTCATAAAAAAAATTAAAGAAAAATAAAAAAGGCTTCCTTTTATAGAAGCCTTTACAATAATGCAATATTTCAGTTATTGTTTACTTAACCAAAACCATTTTTTTACTGTCTATAAATTCAACTGTCGAAGATCCGGCTTGCCGGACTTCGATTCTGTAGAAATAAACACCCGAAGCCAGACCGGTGCCGTCAAACTGAACTTCATAATTACCGGCATCTTTATTCTCATTTACAAGAGTTTTAACAAGTCTGCCCAGTATATCATAAACCTGAATATTTACTTTTACAGCCCTTGGCAGCGAATAGTTTATTTTAGTTATTGGGTTGAACGGATTCGGATAATTTTGTGATAATGAAAATTTTACAGGTATTACAGGATTATTTTGTATTTGTCTGACACCATAAAGCTTTTCCATTATTTTCCTGTAACCATCACGCTTG